>WBZP01000195.1_pt1 | contig 86624 bp, 72 predicted proteins | sample 5204301 | NCBI WGS metagenome assembly WBZP01 (sample SAMN12412401, study PRJNA552823) | activated sludge metagenome | isolation source: activated sludge from nitrification reactor of wastewater treatment plant... | place: USA: Pennsylvania | collected 2017 | reverse complement strand
CCATGGAAACCAGCGATGAATGGGAGACCGGAAAAGTGTATCTGTCCATGACACCCTAATCGCTGTCCGGCAGCTGCCGTTGCCGAGGAGCGCCCCCAAAAGTACAGAAGAGATGTTGACTAATCGCCAAATTAAGGATAAAGCTGCTTTCTGTTTGTAGGTTTTTTCTAATAAGATCGTGAAGGTGCGACAAGCTTTCATACTTCTCGCCAAGGAACAGAGACAACCGATCGAACACGCCGTCAACCTCCTCCGATTGACGGTATTCTTTAATATCAATATGCTGATTTTTCAGCCAATTAAGAATCAACGATTTATGTTCTTCAATCGATATGTTAAGTTGTATATCGCTGGTATCTATTGACGGTGCAACTGCTTGCTCTAGTACAGTACCACTATTCCTTCCTTGTACTTCACACTTAAGAGATTGCATCTCAGCAGTAATAGTTTTAAGCTCTTGCAGCATGGCTTGAAGTATCTCTAGCTCTTTTTCACCGGTAGCTATGGAAAGTGTTTTGCTGGAAGAAACATTTATTAAAGCCTCACCACATTTCGCGCAATACTTTGCATTAGCCTTGGTAGAAACGGTGCCACAAACAGAGCAGAAACATAAACTCAACACAGTCGTCTCCTTTCAGTACGTGTATAAAGTAGTATCTTCGTTACCTTCACTGTCAGCTATATGCGCTTTTGTTTACCGTGTATGGGTTTGGGTGACGAGGGTACTTTGGCTCTCTTTACACAAATACTCACTGAATGAAAACTTTGCTTGAGTATACAAATATTCGATCTACATTTACTCCCAGCTTGCATCGCCATAGAAATCGCCATGGTCACGGGCGAGGAATGCCTCGATTGCGGTGCGTTTATCGCCCAGGCGAAACTCAGGGCCGTGGCCGGGGTAGCAGGCCGTATCGTCGGGCCAGCGCAGAATCACCTCACGCAGCACCCGCAGTGTCGTCTGAAAATCAGCAGCAGACCAGGTGCGGCCCGGCCCACCGGCAAAAATCGTATCGCCCACAATAATCCGATAGTCGCTCTCAAGCGCAAAGCAGAGCATATCGGGCAGGTGGCCGGGCGTGGCGATTGCGCGCAGCGTGTACTGCCCAACCGCCACCGTATCACCATCGGCCAGCGTGCGATCGGGAGCCAGCGGCAGGCCATTGAAGTGTGGGCCAGCGTGTGCGAAAACTGGCACCTTCAGCCGGGCGCGCATCGTGTCCAGCGCGCCAACATGGTCGGGGTGGGTATGCGTGAGCAGAATCGCTACCGGGGTACTATTCGCCAGCAGCGCACTCAACACATCGGGGTCGGCGCCCGGGTCGATAAGCACACTCTGGCGCGTCGTAGGGCACACCAGGGCGTAGGTATTCATCGGCCAGGGGCCAACCGCGCGGGTGCGCAGCTCAAGTGAGTGGGCCTCGGTCATACCAGTTCCTTCCATCTCCAATGCGTAAACCTATTGTATCATGCGCGTGCCCTGAAATGTTGAAGGAGCGTATGATGAGCCTGTTCGACGAGCAGCAGATGGTATGCCCGCAGTTTACCGAGCGCGAAGTACAGGCGCTATTACGCGACCACTACGGTATTATTGCGGCGGCGCTCAAGCCATTGGGCAGCTTTCAAGATCAAAACTTCCAGGTTACAACCGACGACGGGCAGCTGTTCGTGCTGAAGATCGCCAACAGCGCCACGCCGCCCGGCGAGCTAGCGCAGCAAAATCAGGTGCTTGCGCACCTGGCCGCGCGCGATGCGGCCTTCCCCACGCCGCAGGTGTTGCCCGCGCGCGATGGCACACTGATGCCAAGCGTGGTACAGGCGGGTACAAGCTATGCCGTGCGACTGCTCACCTTCTTGCCCGGCCAGATGCTGGCGCGCGTGACCGGCATGCCCGGCCCGGCGTTGCTCAGTGCATTGGGCGAATTCGCCGGGCGGCTCGCATTGTACCTGAGCGACTTTGCCCCGCCAGGCAACGCAAGCGCCAGCCAATGGGATTTGCGTCACGCACCCGAGGTCATTCGCGCCTATATGGGTTATGTCGATTCACCTGCGCACCGCGAGCTGCTTGGCTATTTCCTGGCGCTTTACGATGCACTGGTCGTACCGCTGCTGTCGCACCTACCCATGGGCATGATCCATGGCGACATCACGAGCTATAACCTGCTGGTTGACCCGAATAGCGATCCACTGCTGATCAGCGGCCTGATTGATTTTGGCGACATAATGGAAAGCTACGCCGTGGGCGAGCTGGTGGTGGCGGTGTCGGAAACGGCGCTCACCGGCGCGCGCGACCCGCTGCTGGAGGCTGCGCCGCTAATTGCGGCCTTCGACCGGGTGCGGCCACTGAGCGATGACGAGCTGGCGGTGCTGTTCCCGCTGGTGGCCCTGCGGCGCTGCGTTGTGGCCGTGAGCGCTGCCCAGCAGCTCGCCTTCGAGCCAGACAACGCCTATGTGCGCGAGCTGAGCACCCAGGATTGGCCGGTGCTGGCCCAGCTGCGCACAACGCCACCCGAGCTGGCCCTAGCCGCGTGGCGGGCAGTCTGCGGGCGCGACCCACATCCTGGCGCGGCGCGCTTGCAGGCATGGCTGGGCACCCACCAGGCGCAACTGCACCCAGTTGTTGACCGCAGTCTGCTAGCCGATGCGCCAGTGCTTGATCTCAGCACTTCCTCGCCCGCCCTGCGCGACGGCGTATGGGAAGAACCCGCAGCAATGCGCGCCGCGCTTACGCATCAGCTGGCAGGCCGTGCCGGGCTGGGCCGCTACGCCGAAACGCGCCTGCACCACAGCGCACCGGGCAGCGCCGCAGAGCCAGCCACGCTGCACCTGGGCGCTGATGTATTTGTGCCTGCCGGGACGCCAGTATACGCACCGCTTGATGGCACAGTCGTGCGCGCCGCCGAACACGAGCTGCTGCTGCGGCACGCACCAGCGCCGGGCCTGGTATTCTTCACGCGCTACGCGGGCATCATCCCCGCCGCCGGGCTAACCGACATGAGCGCCGGGCAAGCGCTCGGGGTTGTTGCTCCTGCCGCCGATAGCGCGCCGCTGCCACCACACCTGCATGTGCAGCTTGGTACCGAATTAGTGCATGGCGTGCTGCCCAGCCTGGGCCATGCGAGCGCCCGCGCTGCTTGGCTGGCGCTCTGCCCCGACCCATCGGCGCTGCTGGGTGGGGGCGTGGTAGCAGCGCCTGCGCCAACCACCGCCGATGCGCTACTGGCGCGCCGGGGCCGAGTCGTGCAGCAATCGCAGGAATATTATTACCAGCGCCCAATGCCACTGGTACGCGGCTGGCGGCAATACCTCTACGATGATGCCGGGCGCGCCTACCTCGATGCGATTAATAATGTGGCGCATGTCGGCCACAGCCACCCGCACATCACAGCGGCGGTAAGCCGCCAGCTGGCGCTGCTGAACACCAACTCGCGCTTCCTGTACGGCAGCATAGTTGAATATGCCGAGCGCCTGACCGCGCTGCTGCCTGAGCCACTGCGCGTGGTGTTCTTCGTGTGCAGCGGCAGCGAAGCCAACGACCTGGCACTACGGCTCGCCCGTGCCTACACGCGCCAGCACGACGTGGTGGTGATTGATGGCGAATACCATGGCAATACCACGGCGGTTGATGAAATCAGCACCTCGCTGCTCGATAACCCTGAGGCAAAAAACACGCGGCCATGGGTACACCCGGTGCTGCGGCCCAACCCATTTAGCGGCCCTTACCCCGCTAGCGACCCGGAGCACGGCGCGAAATATGCCGCCGATGTTGCGCGCGCGCTGAACGACATTCGCGCGCAGGGGCGCGGCGTGGCCGCCTTCTTCACCGAAAGCCTGCTCGGCTCATCAGGCGGGGTGGCGCTGCCTACGGGCTATTTGCCCGCTGTATACGCCGCCGTGCGCGCGGCAGGCGGCCTGTGCATCGCCGACGAGGTGCAAGTCGGTTTCGGGCGCATGGGCACACATTTCTGGGCCTTCCAAACCCAGCGCGTCGTGCCCGACATTGTGACGCTGGGCAAGCCGATCGGCAACGGCTACCCACTCGCAGCCGTCGTCACGACGCCCGCAATTGCCGAAGCATTCCAGCAGACGACAACCTACTTCAACACCTATGGCGGTAACCCGGTGGCATGCGCGGCGGGCATGGCGGTGCTCGATGTACTTGAGGATGAAGGTTTACAGGCGCAGGCACTCGATGTGGGGAACTACTTTCGCGCCGCACTGACTAACCTGAGCGCGCAGCACGAACAGCTTGGCGCGGTGTACGGCCAGGGCATGTATCTGGGGGCCGAGCTAGTGACTGACCGCGAAAGCAAGGCCCCAGCGACCGCGCTAGCGATGCGTATTGCCGAGCGCATGCGCGAGCTGGGCGTCATCGTCTACCCCACCGGCGATTACTACAATGTGCTGAAGATCAAGCCGCCGCTGGTGTTCACCCGCGCCAACGCTGATTTCTTTGTGGCAATGCTCGACCGGGCACTCCACGAACGGCTGTAGCATGGTATACTTCAGCCGGTTCAATAACCAAGAACGTTTGTTTTATTAACCATACTGCCGCCCACAACCCATGCTCAATACTCGCGAACACGCGCCGCTGCTGCGCACCCTGGCGATTGCCCTGGCAGCGATTGCAATTTTAGCGTTTCTACTGCGCCCTGGTGCCACCGCCCAGCGCCTGGTGTCGCGCTGGCAGCCACAGCCGGTGCTTACCGCGCCCGAACGCCAGGCCAGCCAGCCGGGAGCACCGTCGCCTGCACCAATCGCTGGCAATGCCCAGCCGCTCGACCAGTTCGATATTCAGGTCGATGCAGGGTTGTACCTTAATGAGCGCGCGGCGCTGAGCGCTGAGCTACAGCAGGCGCTTGGGTATGTCACCGAGCGTTTCGGTAGCGCTGCGGCCAGCCGCTTTACCGCCATGGTGGTGAACGACGACAGCTGCGGGCTGCATGGCATTGCCTACACCGACATCCGCCAGGTTCAGGTGTTTACCTGCCCAGGCATTGAGCGGTCACGGGCGGTGGCAATTATGGCGCATGAATTCGTACACCAGCTCGAACAAGATCGCTATGGCCCGGCCCATCTTAGCTCCGACCTATTGCTTTCGGAAGGAACCGCAACCTGGGCGGCGGGGAAATACTGGCTGGGCGGTCAGCCGAGCTTTCGCACCTTTGTGCGCCAGCAACGCCGCGCTGGCACCTACTACCCACTCGCCACCGATTACAATGGCCTGGGCATCGGCGCAATGAACGCGCTATACTATGAATGGGCTAGCTTTGTTGAGTTCCTCATCGGCACCTACGGGCGTGCCCAATTCGACCAGGTGTACAGCAGCGGCGGGAGTGCCGTCGGTGCCGCCAACTACCAGGGCGTATACGGCAAACCGCTGGCCGAACTTGAGCGCGAATGGCTAGCCTGGATCGATGCGGCCTAACGTTGCGTTATGCACGCGCAGACGCCCTTCAGCAGTGTGTGTCACGAGAGCAACCTAACTACACTCTGAAAACAGCAGCAGCCCGCGGCGCAGCATCGCTACCACAATAAGCCGATGGAAAAACTGTACCGGCAGAAAATAGAGCCGCCCCAGCCAGTTATTGAAGCGCACCACCGTCGAAACAACGATCCAGTCGCTGCCTTGCTCGGGCACACGTAACAGCGACACGCGAAAATCAAGGTGATGATCATCTTCCCCAAGCAGCACTTCGTCGTCTGAGCGCGCATAAACCTTGAATATACCGAGCTGACCACCTGGGCGCAAATCGAAGACCATTGGGCTTGGCAGGCTAATTTTCAGTCCCAACGGCTGGACTAGCCAGTTACGAAGCGTCATCAGGCGCTGAACCCAGCCGGGCACACTCCCAAACGCTGCACTTACTAGCACGCCAATATGAGTAGGGGCACCTGCGGGTAAGCGCGCCCGATAGGCATCGGCGTAATCGGGCTGTACAAATGCCTCTTCAATCAGTGTGCCAGTAGGTAATGCCACGGGCTGAACTACAGCTGAATTCATAAGCCTTTCTCCCACATATCTATCGAGTAAGTGCAACGCTTCACCTCGCCCGTTAGTGCCACAGCGAGCGGCGGCGCAGCGATGCCAGGCCCAGCGTTAATGCACAGCCAAAGAAGATCGCCAAGCCCACGTCCCAGGCTGCCCCTTCGGCGCTGAGCGCCCGCGCCAGGCCGCTACTGGCGGCACCGGCAAATACGCCCAGTACCAGATCGGCGCGATGAAAGTGCCCTGGCCCCTCCACCCGCGCGATTGTGTACGCCATGAGAATACAGGCCGCAAACGTCAACAGCGTTTCCATGGGGGTCTCCTCTGCATCACTACGATGCAATTGTCTGGATAGCGACAGCTCCAGTATTGTTAAATATATCACAAAGTTTCTATGAGTCAAGTACTTTTTTTCACAAAGAACATCTACATTGTGCCAGGCGTAACGCTGTGCTACTATCTACGCCTGCCCAGGTGTTAGTTTAGAGTGATGTATGCCTCCTTCCCCGTTCCTCCTATTCGATTTTGCCGGTACTGAAGGCCAACCACAGCGCCTTTGCTTCACCGAGCCCACCCGTATAGTTGCGGCATATGCCCTAGATGAGGTACAGCCCGCCCTTCGCGCCGTATACCAGGCGGCCCGCGCTGGGAGCTACGCCGCTGGCTTTGTGGTCTACGAAGCTGCACCCGCCTGCGACCCGGCCTTGCGCGTGCGCCCGCCAGTCGGCGCGCTGCCACTGCTATGGTTTGGCATCTTCGACGCTCCTACAGCAGCGCCCGAAAGCGCGCCCGGCACGTTCACACTCTCGGAATGGCAGCCGACCGTGGCACGCCCGGATTATGCCACCGCAATCGATGCAGTGCGGGCCGCAATTGCGCGCGGCGACACCTACCAGGCGAATTACACCATGCGCCTGCGCGCTCAGTTCAGCGGCGACGACCTGGCGTTTTACGAACAGCTGCGCGCTGCCCAGGCCGCCAGCTACTGCGCCTACCTCAACCTGGGCCGCTACCGCATCCTCTCGGCCTCGCCCGAGCTGTTCTTTCGCTGGGATGGCGCGCAGATTGTCACCCGCCCAATGAAAGGCACGGCACCGCGCGGTCGCTGGCCCGCCGAAGACGATGCCCAGGCCGCTTGGCTGGCTGCCTCAGAGAAGAACCGCGCCGAGAACCTGATGATCGTCGACCTTTTGCGCAACGACCTTGGCCGCATCGCGCAGATTGGCAGCGTGCGCGTGCCCGCGCTCTTCACCGTCGAGCGCTACCGCACTGTTCACCAGCTCACCTCCACGGTACACGCCCACACCCGCCCCGGCACGCAGCTCGCCGACATCTTCACCGCGCTATTTCCCTGCGGCTCAATCACCGGCGCGCCCAAGATCGAAACCATGAAGCTGCTGACCAAACTCGAAGATACGCCGCGCGGCGTCTACTGTGGCGCAATCGGCATAGTTGCGCCGGGCGGGGCGGTCACCTTTAACGTCGCCATCCGCACAGTTGCGCTCGATACCGCCACCGAGACAGCTGAATATGGCGTAGGCGGCGGCATCACCTGGGACTCAAACGCTGCCGACGAATATGCCGAGGCGCTGCTCAAGGCGGCCCTGCTGCGCGAGCGCTGGCCCAGCTTCGAGCTGCTCGAAACCATGCGCCTTGAGCAGGGTGAGTACACGCTGCGCGCGCGCCACCTCGCCCGCCTGGCCGCTTCGGCGCGCTATTTCGGCATACCACTGCACCCGCCCACCGCCGCAGCCGCACTCGATACAGCTGCCCAGCAGGCCGGGCCAGGCCACTGGCGGGTGCGTCTGCTGGTACGCCAGGATGGCCGCGCCCGTACCGAGTACCAGCCCCTCGGCCCCGTGCCCACCGCGCCGTGCGAGGTAGCCTGGGCACGCACGCCGGTATCGGCAAACGACCGCTTTCTCTTCCACAAAACCACCCACCGCGCCATTTACGCCGCGCGCCGCGCCGAAGCGCCCGATGCGTTTGACGTGCTGCTCTGGAATCAGGATGAACAGGTGACTGAGTTTACAATCGGCAACCTCGTAGCCGAAATCGCCGGGCAATTGTTCACCCCGCCGCTGGATTGTGGGCTGCTGCCCGGCACCCTACGCGCCGAGCTGCTCGCTCAGGGCACCATCCACGAGCGCATCATCACGCGCGCCGAGCTTGCCAGCGCCACCCGCCTGTGGCTCATCAACAGTGTGCGCGGCTGGCTTTCGGTGCGGCTGCGCGACCCGCTGCCTGTATAATAATCGTGCCGCCAACGCCTTAGGCGCACTGTCGCCCGCACTCAGGTGCAAACCATGACACCAAGCCTGCACATTCTTGCTCCGGTTGTGCCCTACCCGCCGCTTTCGGGCGGCACTGCGCATATCATGCGCACCACTCAGCAGCTCGCGCGCAGCTATACCATCCACTTTGCCGCGCTCGCGCCCGACCCGGTGCGTGTGGTGTGGGGGCCGCTGGCCGCGCAGTGCGCATCAGTCCAGGCGTTTCAGCCCACACCCCGGCGCGGCCCTGGCCTCGCGCCGCCAGCCGTGCGGCTCGAATATTCTGCTGGCATGGTAGCCTACGCCCGTGCCGCCTGGGCCGCCACGCCACCCGATGTCGTACAGCTCGAATTCACCAGCATGGCGCAATATGCCCGGCTGGCGCAGACCACAGGCGCGCTGGTGGTATGTACCGCACACAATGTCGCTTTCCTAGCACAGGTGCGTCGCGCCCGCCGCGAGGCAAACCCACGGCTGCGCGCGCGGCGCTGGCTGGGTGCACTGAGCCTGTGGGCTTATGAGCTGCGCACGCTGCCACAATGCGACCTTGTGGTGACGCTAAGCGATGTGGATGCTGCGGCGCTGCGGCGCTGGCTGCCGCGCCTGGCCGTGGAATATGTGCCATCGGGGATCGACCTGGCGGAGTGGCCGGTGTGCCGCGACCCACGCGCCGCCGATGAGGTGCTATTCGTAGGCAACTACCTGCACCCACCGAATGCCGAGGGCGCGCTGTGGTTGGCGCGTGAGGTGTGGCCTTTGGTGCAGCGCATGCATCCGGGCGCGCAGCTAACGCTGGCCGGGCGCGATCCACCGCCATCGATTCGCGCGCTCGCCGGGCCGGGCATTACCGTACCCGGCGCAGTCGACGACCTGCGCCCGCTGTATGCGCGCACGGCGCTGGTAGCCGCGCCAATCTTCTGGGGCAGTGGTGTGCGCATCAAGCTGCTTGAGGCGCTGGCGTGCGGCCTGCCAGTGGTGAGCACTGCGCTGGCGGCTGAGGGCATAGACCTGCGCGATGGCACAAGCGCGCTGTTCGCCGAGCAGCCCACCGCTTTCGCAACCGCAATTGTGCGGCTGCTGAACGACCCGGCGCTGCGCGCGCACATTGGCCAGGCCGGGCGCACAATCGTAGAGCGCGATTACGCTGCCGAGCACATCGGCCAACGACTCGCCGCGCTGTACGCGCAGCGGGCGCAGCTCAGGCGGGCCGCCGCGCGATAAACGCCAGCCCTACGCCGCCCTGCGCCGGGGCATAGCGCCGTAACATCCCAGGTACCAGCGCCAACCCGAGCGGCGCGCGGCGTAGCTGGTTGACCCGCCGCCACAGTCCAGCCCGGCGCTGGCGCTGTTCCCACTGCCGCAGCTGGTAGCACCAGCGCGCCTGGGCCGCATCGATATAGTACGCCGCCTCAAGCAGCTCAAGCCCGCGCGCCGCAAGAATCGTGCGCAAGCCCGCCGCGCTATAGTAGTGGTAGTGGGCATAGCTCGCGTCGATCGCGGCGCGCTCGGCGGGCGTGGGTGCATGCCCCAGCATCAGCTCGGGGAACTGCTCACTGACGGTCGAGAGCACCAGGAAACCACCAGGGGCCAGCACGCGCGCCAGCTCATCGAACGCCGCCAGATCATCGGGGATGTGCTCAATCACACTGTTCGAAAACACCAGCCGCTGCGAGCCGCTTGCCACCGGCATCTGCGTGGCCGAGGCGTGCAGCAATGCGCGATAGGCTGGCTTATGGCCCTGCGCCCAGCGCACCCCTGCGGGCGTGAGATCGAAGCCCAGCGTAATATCGCGGATGAGCGCGTGGCCGAGCACGCCATTCCCGCAGCCCACATCCAGATCGACGTGCTCGGTAAGATCAAGCCCTTGGCGCGCGGCCAGCGCGGCCATCACCGCCACCTCGATCGTGCGCCAGAAGACAATATACGGCGATGTAACGTGGTAGCGCAGCATGCGCGGCAGCATGCGCCGCCAGAACTGAGGTTGTGGTATCATCGTTCTTTCAAGTTTGTGCCTGCGGCAGCAAGGTACTTACATTTTTCTGGCGGGTGCTGGTTTGCGCCCAGCGCAAACCAGCACCCGCCGAAACCATAAGCTACCGCTCCGAGGAAGGCTACAGAAACGAATAGAATAAGCCCAAACAGCATCCAAACCCAAGGCGGCAGACGGTGTCTGTGCCACATCACACAGTATAGCAGATGAATTCCGCCGATACCCCACAGATTGCGCTGGTTATTCCGGCCCTGGCAGGCACACCCGCCGCGCTCCTTGAAAGCGTGCGCCGCCAAACGCTCGCACCTGACGAGCTCGTGGTGGTGCGCGGCGTGCGCCCAAATGGCCGCGCGCGCAACCAGGGCGTGGCCCAAACTAGCGCGCCCATCCTGGTGTTTGTGGATGACGACGCGGTGCTCGGCGATGCGCATGTGATTGCTAATCTGGTTGCCCCCCTGCTCGCCGACCCAGGCATCGGTGTCACCGGAGCCTCAAAGCTGCTGCCACCCAACGCGCCCTGGTTCCAGCGCTGGGTCGCGCGCGAGGTGCCGCGTATTGAGCACCCAGTCGTTACGCAGCCGCTCGAAACCAACCCCGATCCGCCGTCGTTCTACTGCGAAATCACTACCACCTGCTGCGCAATGCGCCGGACGGTCTTCGCGCAGGCGGGCGGCTTCGACGAAACGCTGGTGCGCGGCGTCGATACCGAATTTTTTGTCCGTCTGCGCAGGCTCGGCTATCGCTTCGTGCTGGTGCCAAACACCTGGGCCTACCACCCCGCGCCTGCCAATCTACGCGCGCTGTTGCGCAAACACTTTCTGTATGGCGTGGGCCATGCCCAGGAAGTACGGCGCGACCCACAGCGCGCCCGTGGGCGGCAGTTGCGCACACCGCTGCACGCGCTCGCATTTATCGCCTTTCGCACGGCCATTGTGCTGCCGAATGTGTTTCTGCCCTACTCATTTGCCGCGCCATCGTGGAAGCCGGGCTTCAAGCCACTCAAGGCGCTTACCTCGTATGTTGGCGCGCTCGGCTATGTGTGGGGCTGGTATCGGGCAGCAGCATCGTAGCTTGCGTGAAACACTATGCGCATGAGTATCGACGCCCGTTATGTAAACGACCATTTTCCTGGTATCGGGCGCTATGTCTACAACCTAATCGACGCGCTTGGCCCGCAGCTGGGTACGCATCGCCTGCTTGTGCTGCATAACCCTGCGCTCATCAACACGCGCCACGATATTGCGGCCCTGGCGCGCCACCCCAACATTGCGCTGGTAGAAACGCCGCTACGCCCCTTCACGCTTGGCGAACAGTGCGGCCTGCCCACCCTGCTGCGCCACCTCCGCACCGACCTGTTTCACGCGCCCTACTACGTGCGGCCATACGCCGGGCTGCCCTGCCCTGTTATCACCACCCTGTACGATGCCATCCCGCGTCTATTTCCCAGCGAGGTTTCGGTGCGTGCGCAGCTGCTATTCAACCTGCTTACCCGCCTGGCTGTGCGCAGCTCGCAGCACATTCTGGCAATTTCGGCCAGCGCGCGCGCCGACCTGATTGCGGCCTATGGAATCCCCGCCGCACGCATTAGCGTTACGCCACTGGCGGCCAGCCCGAGCTTTATGCCACAGCCAGCCGCAGCGATCGCCGGTGCGCACGCACGCTATGGCCTACCCGAGCGCTATATTATGTGTCTCAGCTCGAACAAGCCGCACAAAAATCTGGCGGCGCTGGTTGAAGCCTTCGGCACACTGCCAGCAGCTTCGCCCAACCTTCAACTGGTGATTGCCGGGCATTGGGATGCGCGCTACCCCGAGGCGCGCGCCGCCGCCGAACGCATGCAGATAGGTGGGCGGGTGCGCTTTATCCCCGGCGTCGCCGAGGCCGATCTGCCAGCATTGCTGAGTGGCGCGGCTGTGTTTGCCTTCCCTTCGCGCTACGAGGGCTTTGGGCTACCGCCGCTCGAAGCGCTAGCCTGTGGCGCGCCAGTGGTGTGTAGCAATACCTCGAGCCTGCCCGAGGTCGTCGGCGACGCAGGCATATTGGTAGAACCAACCGCTACCGCGTTTGCCCCTGCGCTTGCACGTGTGATAGGCGATGCCGCGCTCGCGGCCCAAATGCGCGCGTCCGGGCCGCCGCATGCCGCACAATTCAGCTGGCAAACTACCGCCGCCGCAACGCTAGCCGCGTATGAGCAAACACTGCGCTAATACCCCAGCGCCGCTAGCACCTCCGGCAGGGCAAGCCGTGCCCATTCAGCGTACATCGCACCCGAGGGATGCAGCCCATCGTCGGCAATAAGTGTGGGGTCGGTGGTTGCACGGCGCGAGACCGGAGTAACATCAACATAGCGCGCACCCACCGCTGTGGCCTCGGCGCGATTGATGGCATTAAATGTATCGATTTCGGCAGCGATGCGCGCCGGGTCGTGCCCCTGCGCGAATGGCGTTACTCCCCAATCAGGTATCGAAAGCACCAGAATGCGGCGCGCATCGCCACCGGCAAAACGCACCGCCCGTGACAGTAGCCCACGAAATTGCCCCCGATACTCTTCGGCACTGCGCCCACGATACTGGTTGTTCACGCCGATCAGCAGCGACACCAGCGCAAACCTGCCCTGCGGCGCAGCGGCATCAATACCTGCATCCAGCTCATCGGTTGTCCAGCCGGTGCGCGCAATGATCTGCGGTTCGTTCACCGCCACGCCTCGGGCGCGCAGCTGAGCCACGAGCTGCATCGGCCAGCGCGCATCGGCAGCGACCGCTTCACCAATGGTGTACGAATCGCCCAGCGCCAGAAATTGCACTGGCTCAACCGCGCCGCTGGCCGTCGGCGATTCAGCGATGCGGGCAGGCGCGCCGCATCCAGCGATAAGTGTCATCATCAGAATCCCGATCAATATGCGTTCCATACGCTCGTTTCCTTGCAATGATTATAAAACAACGCGAGCGTAGTGCTTGGCCGGTGCCTACTTCCTTGCTACACTGCCGCCAGCGACAGGCAGCTCGCCACCCGCTCAATCAAGCAGAGCTGCGCCAGGTCGCGGCCCAGCTCCGCGGCGGAATGGTAGCGCGGCTCGTGCTGAGCAATCGCCCGGTCAATGATCGCAGATAGCCGGGGGGCAGGCCGGACAATCAGGGCATCAAGCGTCATCCCCAGCGCGAAGAGGTCGTTGGTTGGGCGAACCAGGCCGCGCACCTGATCAGGGCTAGCAAAGCCCACAGTGCCGATCCCGCCTGGCGTAGCACGCCCACGCAGCGCGGCGGCCGCGCCCCAATCAATCAACACCGGGGTGAAATCAGGCCGCACCAGAATATTCGGCGGCTTAATATCGTGATGCACGTAGCCAAGCTGATGCAGGCGCAGCACACTTTGGCACAGCCGACACAGCAGCTGCACAATTTGCGCGGCGCTGATCTGCCCCGCGCTGTGCAACGCCGCAAGCGTTCGTCCCTGCACCCGCGTCATCACCAGGTGGGCATAGCCGTTATGCTCAAATAGCTCGACGAAGCGGGGCGCGAGAAGCTCATGGCGCGCCAGAAAGCGTAACATCGCGCCTTCGCACGCAAGCCGCAGCTGCGCCGCCGGTTCGGCACTATGCGCCTGTTTAATAATCACCTCGTGTCCACTCACGCGATCAAGCGCTGTCGTAATCGTGTGGCTGGTGGTGCGCGTCAGCAGTACAGGAGTATTGTAGCGTTCCACGCAGCCAGGCGCAGCTGCGGTGGGAACGAGCGAGAGCGTTGCAGATGTAGCCGGGCGGGCGTAGGTTGTCATGCTTCAGCTCCTTTCAACTGTGTGGCTGGCACGGGCCTTACACCCGCGCCAGCATGCCACTACCTGAGCCAGCACTACCCTATGGATGCTGAGCGAAATGCCACCCGGGTGCCAGGTATACCTCGGTCTGGCGCTCGGCAATTACGGATTGCAGCATGTGTACCGACGCAATTTGCTGCATTTCAATCGGGCCAGCTGGCGCAGCCACCCGCACGGTGCCATAATCGAGCATACGGCCCAGCAGCGTTTGGCGCACTTCGAAATTGAGCCGGGCGATGGGAATAGTAGTTTCGCGCACTCGCAGCAAGCCGCGTCGGCAAATCAGGCTCGCGCCGCTGACCACAACCATGTGCGCGCGGTGGCGAAAGATCAGCAGCCCCATCCAGGCTAACAGTGCCAGCGGCAGCAACAGCCAGCGCGGCTCGCGCGCCAGCAGCGCCCACACCGCTAGCACCAGGCTGGTGCCTAAGAGCAGCGTACTATTGAGCCATACCCAGGGCTGAAATGGCCGAAAAACCATGTCGTGCGGGTACGAGCGGGCGGGGAGTGCCATAGTTCACCTCCAGCTGTATAGTAATGCGGGCGGCGATGCAGTGAAGCATCTGCCGATCACTATAGTGGAGATGGCTGTGCGTATAGGCATAATTAGCGCGCAATCCGCTGCCAGTTTGCCAGCCCCAGCGCGCGCAGGCTTGCAACCAGCGCGCACAAAAGTGCTAAAAACCTCGCGGTTAGCTAGCAGAAATAGCTATGGCAGGCACAGAAAAGCGGCTGGGCATAACCAGCCGCGAAGATATGCTTATATCAATAGGAGTTACGCAGGTGCGTTATTCGGCAGCACAATGGGCGGCTTTTTGCCTGCGGCAGCATGGTACTTGCCGATCTTGTTAGGTGCGATTGTTCCGCGTTCTGCACGGAACAACCGCACCCGGCGAAAATGAAACGTACCGCTTTGCCAAGTGCTCAATCCGCCAACTGCATAAGTCCTAATCAAATCTTTACAGAACTTACGCGGCGAGCGGTTGTAGGCTTTGGCAAAGGATACGTTTCGATTACGGCGACGCTGATATTGGCGCTCTGCGCCAACATCAGCGTACAAAAGGAAGCCACATGAATAATGCTAGCTCGGCAGATCAAGCCGGTACCCTCGCCCGCGCACAGTGATAAGGTAGCGCGGTTTCCGTGGGTCGGGTTCGATCTTGGTACGCAGGCGATTTATCGCGCTATTGAGCCAACTTTCTTCATAAATATCATAATCGATACCCAGAATATGATCGGTGATCTGCTGGCGGGTATGGAGTGTGCCAGGAGGCTGCGAGAGAAATGCAAGGATTTGGAACTCTTGCGCCGTCAGCTCAATCCGCTGCCCCTGCACCCAGGCCACTTCATTCTCATGATCAAGCCAGAAGCCAGTGCGTGCCGCCTCGGGCACATCTGCTGGCGATGCGGCACTACCAGTATGTTTACTGCAGAGCATTGCGAGCTGCAACAATGCGTGACCATACGGCACCAGGCGGCGGCGCGGGTATTGCAACTCGGGCTGGTAGCTCGCCAGCAAGGCGAGGGCACTATAGCACAGCCCAATTTCGTAGGCGGCCAGCTGCACACCAGCCTTGTTCGCGGCGTTCCGGCGAATACTCGCAATGGTGAGGAGTGCGCGGCGCAGTTCTGGCGCATCCGCAGGGTCATCGAGCGGCGCATCTAAATCGCTGGCAGCCAGCAGTCGCGCTTCGAGCCGATGGCGCAGATCAAGGTCGAGCGTATCGAGCACATCAAACTTAATTGCGGCTTCAAGCCGAATAAAATCATATAGCAGCACCCCGCGACCCGCCTGCACAAAATCAATCAGCCAGGGCTGGCCTTGCTCAGCTACAAGAATCGTATCGGCATCAATGCCGCCGTGAATAATACCGCGCTGCACCGACAACACCGGGTTCAGGTCGCGCTCGGGCAGCCACTCCGCCGGGTTAGCATATGTAAGCGCCGGGGCATCGGCAAAGTGCAACGTAAGCGCGCCAGGAGTTATGTCGATCTCTTGCACCAGATTGGCAGCGAGCAGATTGCGACCCAACGATTCAATCCGCCTGCGTAGCGCTGCTGTGGTAAGCTGCGCCCCACTGAGGCCAAATAATCCCATCAGCGCTTCGCCCAATGGCAGCTCAAGCTGTTCGCGGCCTTGCTGATGCCAGGCTGCCAGCGTATCGGCGTACAAGGTGTTGACGCCCGCCACAACCATCTCGATCGACTTTTTCTGATAGAAATCGCGAAATGGCATAATCGCCTCAAGATCGCCGCCGCTGAGCATATAGGCGCTGGCCGCAAAGCGCAGTGTTTCGGCTGCCATCATTTGCAGCGTGCTGTGGTTACCCTTTGCAAGTGGCACCACTTCCTTATATCGGCGCTGCTCTTCAGCAATCGTCGCCTTCAGGCCACACGCCACCACATATTGGCGCTCGGCACCGGCCGTGCTATAAGCGAAAACCTCCAGCGCCAAACGACCAGCGCCATGCTTCAGCACCCGCCCAACTGTAATCTGGCTACTTTCATAAAACAGCTTACGCAGCAAATCTTCAAGCTCGGAACAGCGATCGAGCAGGCGTACCGTATCCTGGTCGGGCAACAGCAGATGAATAAGCGCCGGAAACGAGAGTGGCTGGTTCCAGCTAATCGTCAGCGCAAATTGAATGCGCTCGTATGCCATCAGTGCGCGTTCAATCGCATCGGGCAGCGCCTGGGGATTGGTATTGCGTTTATCGATGAAATCAACTGCGGGCGGGATGCCACGTAGCGCCGGGCCAAGCGCCTCGCGCACCGCATCGAAGCTTGGGTAGCGCGTCAGAATAATTTTTGGCACCACCTGGTACGCCGAGTCTTTCGCCAGATCCAGGCCGCTACGATCGCGCTCATCATTATCGTTACCCAGCCGCAAATCGATGATAGCGACATGCACCCAGGTATAATCGAGCAGCTGGCGGGCGCGTTCGAGCGATGCAGCGCGCAGAACCTGGTATCCCACCGATTCAAGGTAGTCGCCGGTTGATTCAAGGTAATGAAGGTCGTTATCGACCAGCAGAATCTTCTTCATCGCATCCTCAAGGCTAGGCCAGGCCGCAAGCGGCAGCTGGCGATGCGGCAAGCCTTTTACCCTGGCGGGAACAGGCCGATACTGCCGCCCCGTATGGCGTTGCCGCTGCATTTGCCGTTCTAGGCGCTCAATTGTTGCGGCGATAATATCACGCTCAATAATTATCGACGGTTCGGCGTGCAGGCCATACACCGCCAGCTGCCGCTCAAGGTAATAGAGCCGCAGGCGATGTAATTCTAAAATTTCGGCCTGTTCCTTCGCACGAAGCATCTTGCTGCTCAGCGGGCTGGCGGTGCAGCAGGCAGCGCCGCGACGATCGCCGACTCAATATCATCGCGGTTCAGCGATTTGAGCACATAATCGAATGCGCCAGCCAGAAAGGCAGCACGCGCATGCGCCCAGCTTGGTGCCGCCGAAGCCACAATCACCCGGGCGCTGGGCTGCAGCTGGCGCAGGTGGCGAATTAAGGCGGGCACATCGCGCACGACTGTCGCATCAACTATCATAAGCGCATAGTCGGCCTGTGCGAGCCAATCTTCAAGCGTTGCCTCCGAACCGATATGCAATGTTGCGTGGGGCGTAATAATCTGAGTAACCAGTTTGTGCCAATGATGATCGGTTGAACCGTTAATAAGTAATGCGTGAGACAATGCAGACATCTTATGCGGCCTTTCCTCTATGTATTCGTTCCACAGGTAATCGAATCGCAATCGTGGTTCCCTGGGCCGTGCTGGTGCGGAGCATAATATCTCCGTCATAGGTCTGCGCGATCATATGCGCCAGCAAGAGGCCCACACCCATGCCACGCTCGCCCTGCCGCTTTTCGATCTTGTATTCAAACAGGCGGTGCTGCACGCGCTTGGGCATGCCCTTGCCGGTATCGCTTATGATGATTTCGATCCAGCCATGTTGCTGCTCTAATGTGGTAGTAATACGCTTGCTCGCAACCGGACGCACAGCTTTGATTGCATTATCAACAACAATATTAAACAGAATGGTTAGCCACACCTGCGAAATTCGCACCGTTGTAGCCGCATTGAGCCGGTTGTCGAATACAAAGTCGATTCCCTGATTATCGTCTTCGGCGCGCAGCTGGGCTACACGCTCACTCAGCACATCGCTCACCTGAAGCGACACCGCTTCATCTTCTTTGGTATTGGGCGCAGGGGTAATCGGATGCTGCATGATCAGCTCGGCCATGCGCCGAATCTTCTCAAGCCGGGCACTGAACCGTTCCTCTGTATGTGTGCCACTGCGCTGGGCCTGTGCCAGCTCGTTATGAATCGTGTTCAGCTCCATACAAATGGTAGCGGCGTGGCCTTCGATTGCATGCCGCCAGTGCGCGCTTACCATGTCGATTCCCTGATTATCGTCTTCGGCGCGCAGCTGGGCTACACGCTCACTCAGCACATCGCTCACCTGAAGCGACACCGCTTCATCTTCTTTGGTATTGGGCGCAGGGGTAATCGGATGCTGCATGATCAGCTCGGCCATGCGCCGAATCTTCTCAAGCCGGGCACTGAACCGTTCCTCTGTATGTGTGCCACTGCGCTGGGCCTGTGCCAGCTCGTTATGAATCGTGTTCAGCTCCATACAAATGGTAGCGGCGTGGCCTTCGATTGCATGCCGCCAGTGCGCGCTTACCATGCCCATCCAGGCCACAGCGGTGCGAGCCGTGAGCGTATTGCGGGTTTGCTCAAGCTCAGTATACAGGCGCGCATTCTCGATCCGATTCACGACATGCTGGGCAATCGTTTCCATCTGATGCAAATCATAATTCGTGAATGTGTTGAGCTGCGGGCTTTCGACATTAATAACACCAATTACGCGCTGGCCTAGCAACAGCGGCACACACAGCTCCGAGCGCGTATCATCCTGTTCGCGAATATAATCGGGGTCTTGTTGAATATCGCCAACCAGTGCCGCTTCGCCGGTGCGGGCCACGCGCCCGGTAATACCAGCGTCCAGGCTATGCGTAATCGGGCGGGGGCGGCCAGCGTAGTAGGTCGCGCCCTTGAGTGTGCCCGAACCTTCATTTACAAGGTTGATACCCACCGAATCGTAGTCAAACTCGCGCGCGATGCTGGTGGTGGTATCACCCAACACCGTATCGAGCTGTAATGATGAGCCAGCCGCCAACATAATCTGATTCAGCGCGCGCGTGCGCTCGAACTGCTGCGCATTCTCGATGGCAATCGCAGCCTGCGCGGCAAGCAGCTCAAGCGCCTGCTGGTGCTCAGCATCGAACAGCCCAATTTGCGGGTTCTCGACGTTCACCACGCCAACGATTTTGTTTCGTATGCGCATCGGCACCGCCAGCTCCGAGCGCGTTTCAGGCGCATACTCAATGTAGTCGTCGCCAGCAAACCGCACATCGTTAATGCGCTGGCTCACCCCGGTGCGCGCGGCCCGGCCTGTAATGCCAATCTTGCCATTACTTGCCCGTAAATCAACCGCCATCCCCACGCGCTCACGCAATGCCGATAGCATCGGCGCCGGATACGCAGTAGTAAACACAAGCTGATCGCCCTGTAGTAGCCCGATCAGGCTGAAACAGGGCGGATGCTCAGGCGCATCGATCAGCTCACACGCTTGGCGGGCGATCGATGTCAGAATTTCGTTGAGCGATAACGTGCTGGTGATGACGCTGCTGGCATTATAGAGCGCTTCGATCATGCTGGCACGGTGTTGTTCCTGGGCATACAACTGGGCATTGCGGATGGCAACAGCCGCCTGGTAGCCAAACGTTTCGATCGAGCGGATTTCTTCGGCGGTAAACTGGTGCCGTTGCCGATAGTTTACGAACATCACACCCACACGCCGTTCGCCAACGCGTAGTGGAATGACCGCGCACGAGCGAACCTGCTCAGCGAGTGTAAAGCGTCGTTGCTGAAAACGGGCATCTACCAGTGTATCTTCTACAATTAACATAATCCCCAAATTCAGCATCTCAAGCACAAAGTGTTCAGCCGCCGCGGCCTGCTCATCGCTGCTGTGCACCGATTGCGGATCCAGCAGGCCAATTGCAATTGGTGGATGCCGCAACATCCGCCGTTCTTCGCTATATTCGTAAAGCGTCACCGCATCGCAGCCAAGCACATTCTGGGTACCTACCACAATGGAATCGAGCGTGGTTTGCGGCTGTTCAAGGGTGGTAACCTGGGCGACAACGCGGGCTGCCTCGTGCGCCTTGCGCAAGGCATCGAGCTGCTGAGCGGTATCGTATGCGAGTGCCGCCTGGTTCACATACAGCTGAATGGCGGCAATTTCGGTGGCTGGGAAGATGCGCGGCGTATCATAATGTACCCACATCACGCCAATGCGCTGGCCCTTCACCACTACCGGCAAGCATAGGCCAGCCGCGACACCACGAGTAAACATGGTAGGATTTACCCGGGCACGCTGCATTGATGCATCCTCAATAACAGCTGGCTCACCGGTGCGTAACACCTTAATCGAAACACCATTAGGCCGCACGATCGTGCCCATGTTCACCATCTGGTCGTTCCCTGCGGCATACATGCCAACCACTTGCTCATTCGCATCGAACAGCACCATGCTGACACCGCATGCCCCAGACGCCTGACACGCCTGCTCGACAATCGACGACAGGACTTCGATTGGGTTATGCGACGATACTAATGCGCTGCTGGCTTCATAGAACGATTGCAGCTTGCGGTGGGCTGCGTTGGTTTCATCCAGTAGCGAATGGGTATCGATTGCAATTGCTACGCTATTCGCAAATGCCAGCAGCGAATCGATTTGTTCGTGGGTGATAGGCTCGCGGGTAAACTTATTATCAACCGTCAAGGCTCCAATCACCTCGCCGCGCGCCACCAGAGGCACCGCTAATAGCGGCGTCGTTGGCTGAATTGCCGCGCTGAACACCGTTGGTAATGCGCTCAGCTCATCGGGGTAGGCAATGCGCCATTTTTGCAGGTGGATCACCTGGGCCAAAATATCGTTGGCAATATTGCCTAAAGGAATATGAAGATGGTGGATTCGTTGGCCGACCGGGGTTAGCTGAATCTGGTGGCGCGCCAGATGCTCGCGATAGCGCCGGAAGTCTTCTAGCCCACTGCGATTATGCTCAACCCAATCGCGGTCGGCTTCGGAGGCCGACAGGTGGCCGATGCCCATGCGCCCAACCAGCTGCTCGCCCCGCTCATCGAGCAGCAGCAGCGCGGCCCGGTTAAAGCCCAGGCCATAGCCCGCAGTGATCGCCGTTAGCGCCATATGGGCCAGGGTATCGATATCAGGCGCAGCCTGAATAGCATCACTGAGCTGGTGCAAAATCGCCAGGTGACCAAAGGCGCGTTGCTCGCGGGTAATCAGGCGCGCGGTACGTAATACCAGCGAAGCATGCATGGCAAAGCGATCGAGAATTTCAAGCGTGGCAGTTGAAAACTGATACGCATTGGAGGAATGCGCAATAAACAGTACCGCCTCAACTTCGCCAGCATGCCGCAATGGCACGGCTATCAGTGATTGGAAGTGATACGGTTCAAGCAGTGGATCATGATCAAGCCAGTAGCTATAGTTATAGGCAATCTCGGGCGTACCTGTACGCGCCACACGCCCGATCAGCCCTTCGCTATGGCGCTGGCGGCGGCCCACGCTATCCTCCGGGAAGCCATCGGTGACAACCAGCTCAACTTCTTCGATATGCGAGTGATTGAGAAACAGCCCACTAACCGTACCGCCCGCAAGCCCAACTGCCAGGTGCGCAATCGTTTGATACAGGCGGGCTGTATCTTTTTCGGCCCGCAGCTGGCGCGCGGCACTGTCGAGCTCGGCAAACTGCAAGCGCTGGCGGTCACTCTCGGCATACAGCCGCATACGATCAATCAGCACGGCGGTTTGCTCGGCAATGGCAACGGCAAGGTTCTGCTTATCCGGGCTGAAGGGCGCCAGCTCCCAGTGGCGCAATTCGCCAAGGTCGAGCAAGCCAACAACCCGATCGCGCGCGCGCAGCGGGATGACGAGCAGCGATTGAAGCTCGTAGCGCAAATGCAGCTGGCTCGACCATGCTTCAAGGATGGCCCGGCTGCGTGGCGTTCGCAACCGTAAGACGCGCGGTTGCTCACCAGCCAAAAACTGGTCGAGCATGGGCCAGCGGTCGACCGGGGTGCGGGTGCCTAAGCCAGGTGTCCATTCGAGCGGGCCAATACCTGGCAGCGGATACACCGCCGCCGTTTCAAGGTAGTGGTTATCTTCATCGAGCAGGAAGATTCGGCAGAAGCTGCTTTGCAGCAGGTTCGCCAACATTTCAGCCAGCTTTGCCAAGCCCTCAGTGAAGTTGTCGGCCTGGGCAACAATTGTGCTCGCCCGTAGCAGCACATCCAGGCGGCGTTCGGTTTCGCGCGCGGCCCGCAGATCTTCAAAATAGCCCACGCTGCCAATGCGCTGGCCCTGAGCATCGTATACCCAGGTTGCCGCTAGCCGAATAGGAATACGATCGCCGTATTTGCCACGAATAACCGTTTCGTGGGCGGCCAAGCGGCCATCGGGCGAGGCGCGCAGCTTTTCGCCAATCGTAAAGGGTTCTTTGGCATCTTCGTACAATGGGTCAACCAATGTTCCGAGAATTTCTTCGCTGCTGTATTGCAACATCTGCTCGGCTTGCTGGTTGAATTGGGTCACACGCCGCGCGCGATCAATCGCAATCACGCCATTCGGTAGGCTGGCAACCAGCCGATCGAGGTAATCGCTCTTCGCGCGTAGCTCGGTGAGCAGGCGTGCCTGTTCAATTGCCACAACTGCGGTATTAGCGAACAGGCGTAGTATCCATTCATCTTCCTGGCTGAAACCAAGCAGCGGACTCGACAGGCCATCGCGGTCGCGCTTATTATCGACGCGCAGCATGCCAATCAGCTCTTCGTGCGCATTGCTATGCCGATAAAGCGGAATTGCCAGCAGCGAATAGCAATCGGAAGGTGTGTGGGTTGGGTCGCCGCGCCGGGCCGGGTGGTTGCGCAGCTCATCGCCATGGGCTTTATAGAGCACGCCCTGCTTAGCGATCCAGGCCGTCACGCCGCATTCTGACTCATCGCTGATCACAAACTCACGGCCTTTGGCAAAGCCACCGGCGCGATGGCCGTAGCTCGCTTCTAGCACTAACACACCCGGTTGGCGTGTGAGGAACACACCGCCACTTTCGGCACCGAGGATGGTGCTGGCATACTCGGCAATCAGCACCAGCAGATCATCAAGCGCTAACTGCCCCAGGCTGCGCATCAGCACACTACTCGCCTGGGCCAGCTGCTCAAGCCGCTTTCGTTTACTGATTTCGCCTGCGCTCAGGTTCAAGTTAATCAGGGCAATCGCTGCATGATCAGCTAGCAGCTGAAGCATCTCGGCATCGGCCAGGGTGAAGCGGCGGCCATGCGTATCGTCGACATACAGCACGCCAATCACCTGTTCATCCCACCGCAGCGGGACTTCGATCACTGCCCCGAATTGGCGCGGCGCGGTATAGATGCTGGCGCGTTCGGGGGCATTATTGTAATCCTCCGTGATCATAAACGGCGCGCCGCTCAACAGCAGCCGACCAGCCATGCCCTCGCCGAGCTTCAGCGTATGCCCAACAAGCGCTTCGGGCCGATTCATATCGGCTACCAATTCAAGCGTGCCGCGCTCGGGACGATATTCGTAGATGCCGCCGCTCTGGGCGCGCAATAGCGCCACCGCATGTTGAACAATCGTTTCGAGCAAACGGCGGCGCCGATGCTGCGAGGTTATTGCGAGGGTGGTCTGGCGCAAATTATCAAGCTGTTCGGCGCGGCGGGTGGCCTGGGCCAGCAAATTCGCATGCTCAACCGCTGCCGCAAGTTGCGCCGCTAACGTGACACAAAGCGCTATCTCATCTACACTAAAGCTATAGCGCCGCTCAATTGTGTCGAGGCTAAACGAACCGAGCAGCCGATCGCGGAACAGCACCGGGATGATCAATATCGAGCGAATACGAAACTGCGCAAAAATCGGGTGAAGTGCGCCTAGTTCGCTCGGCTGCGCCGCGTCATTCCATACAATCGGCTCGCGCACCGCTATCAAGCGCTCTTCAAGCGCAACACCGCGCAGCGGAATTGGTAGCTCGCGGGTACCCAGCGCGGGGTATTCGGCAACCACGCGGCCCTGCACCATATCCGCATCAAATAACACCATGCCACTATGGTCGATACCAAATAGCTCGACAACTGCGCGGCAGGTATACTGCAAAATTTCATTGAGATCATGCAGCGAGCTAATCGTCAGCACAATGCGCTGAATCGCTTCGAGGCGCTGGGGAGGTGAGGAAGGAATGAGTGCATCATTCGCAAGCACGCGCTGCCGATCGAATGCATGCCCAATTGCAAAGGCCAGCTCTGTCGCAGAAGGGCACGCACCCAATGCCAGGTACGCACCTGCGCGCAACGCAGCCTGGCGCGCCGCAGCGTCGGCGGTGTCGGCAGCAAGCCATTGCAGCGCGGGGCTGTGCTGCTGCCCACGGGCAAGCAACACCAGGCGCTCGTCAGAGTTCATTCCCGCCAGTACAAAAATATCCTGGCAGGGCGTGGCAGCAAGCGAATTCAGTGCGGAGGCGTAATCGGGCGCACTAGTGAGCCGGTAGCTCGCAGTATCAAGCTGTGCTGCGAGCGCTGCCAGCGTTTCGGCTGGCAAGCCTACCACCAACACGTGGCATTGCGGATCGCCCATACGACATGCTCCTTCCCTGAAGCAAGCGGCGGGACGAAGAAACAGCAATGCCGCAGCGCTCCATACTCATCGGGCGAACTCAGTCGCCCGAATCATTCTAGCATGGTGGCGTGCGGCAATCTCCTGCTTAGGTCGCAATTATCTCGCAAAATGCTTGAAGAAACCTAGCTGTCGCCTACGGCTGGCACTTCATCATCCGTATCTTCGTGCTCATCGTACCAGCGCGAAAGCCCGCCAACCATCATTTGCACCAGCAAGGGCGTGTTGGCATCGCTCATCACGGTAACATACGCATTGTAGTTAATTGCCAGCGCCTCGTTGATCAGCCCGGCCTCGACGTATTCGGGCAGGAAGCGCGTGGCCTGGCCGCTGAGCGCTCGGCGGACACGCGGGGTGGCCGCCCATTGCACGGCAGCGCGCAGATAATCGCTAAAAGCGGTATCGGCGGGATCTTCGCTGACCGGCGGCTCGCCAAAGTGCTCAAGCACCTGCTCGATCATCCAATCATCGAAGTACAGCGATGTGAAGCGTGCATCGCGAAACACTTCCAGGCTAAACCGCTGCAAGCGATCTTCATCGGAGCTTAGCTCAGTAGCAGCTGCCCGGTGCTGTTCCAGCGTTTTTTGAGCAGCTTTAATCCGCGCACTTTCTTCTTCCGAAACTGGCTGCTCAAGCCAAGTGCCTTCGGAAGCGGTGAGCGCGGCAACATAATGTGTTTCGGCGCGGCGGTCGCGCTTGGCGCGAGATTTACGACCCATAGTGGTACTCACGATTCTATAACGCTATTATCGGGAACCGGCGCGCAGTGTACCCGATCTAGAATCTTTCGGCAACTACGCGTAACCTCTACGAAGCAGGGCTTTCGCTTACCGGTTTATTTGCCTGCGACAGTGAGGTGCTTTTTCTTGGTAAGCGAAAGTCCTGACCAAGCTATGCAGCGCGGGCGAGTAGCTCGTTCGCTTCGATGAGTGTGCGGATTTCACTCAGTGCCTCAGGCGCGCACACACCCAGGCCCGGCAGCACATGGAATGTTGGCCCACCCCAGCGCTGCACCATGCGCGCCGCTTCATCGGTAGCACAACCGAGCAGCGCGGCAACAGTCCGCTCTTCAACAAAACCCTCATCGGCGACCAAACGCTCAAGCTGCTGCCAGGGGGTAAGCTGCTCATCAGGTCGGCGGCGCGGATACTTTCGCTCCAGCAGCGCCACCAGTGCGCCGATCGCCTCGGCGGGCTGCTGCTCGTAGGTTGCTAGCGGGGCAACGCATGCGCGCAAGCCCTCGGCCACCGATGCCGGGGCCAGCACCAACGCACGCGGTCGCCCACCCAGCGCCGCGAGATCGCGAACCAGCGCGGTAGTTGCCGCCTTGCCGCTACCAATACACAATGCCAATCGTTCGCGCCCGCGCTGCAGCGCAAAATCGGGCACTACCAATGCGCCTTGCCCAATCAGCGGCTCGGGGTCGCGGCGCAAACGCCAGCCTGCTGCACACCCGCTTACCACCGCGCGTCCCCACGCCTTCTGGAACATATCGGCCACATCTTCATCCCAGGATTCCGTCAGGTCGGCATTCGTTCCAGCACCAACGCCTAAAATCCGCAGCGCGCGCGTATCGAGCTTAAACTGCAATTTCTGGCCGCGTAGATGCACGATTGCAACGCCGCCGCTCAAACTATCGGGGTGGGCAGCCAGCAAGCGCAACAGCACGCGCGCCACGCGGCGGCCAGTGCGGCTCCAATTCCCTAAGGCATCGCGGCTACCGTGCAGCGTCAATTCCAGCTGCTCGTCGAACAGCGAACGCGGGGCACCACTTACCTCGTAGCGCACCCGGTAGCGTCGTGCCAGCGCATGCACACTATGAATGATGTTCCATACCGACCCACATAGCTGAAGCCGCAGCGCCTCGGTATGGCAAATTGCCGTTTCAACCGAATGATAATTATACAGGGCGATAATATCGTCCGGCGTCGGCGTTGCGCCGTGCTTCACCAGCAAATGCTGGTCTTCCGCATCGAGCGTGAGCGCGCGCTCGAACAGCTGGGGAGTGAGCAACGGCGCGCTTTCGGCGGCTTCATGCGTAATGTTCGCACACAAACATGCCAGCGCCTCCGCCCGTTCGCCGGGCAGAATGACGCCGCCATAGCGCCCATTGGCCAGGCCATACAGCCGGGCGCGCAGATCAGCCGGGGTGGTAATACCTGCCTGGAACAGCTGTTGGGCAACCTCATCGCCCAGCGCTTCGGCAAAGGTTTGTGCGCGCCAGGCATAGGTGCGCGCCAGGCAAGCCACCAGCCCGCGCGCCAAGCGCGCATCGCCGAAAAACTCCAGTAAGGTCTCAGCCTCGAATTCGGCGCGCCGCCGCCCTACCATGCGCTCGTAGTAGGCAAGTGCGTAGCCAATTGCCGCCGTGTAGCGATCATCGCGGATGGTGTATGGGTACAGCGCCCGCTCATCGCCAGCGCTGCGCGTCGTTTTTTTGAAATCAGCGGTTTTGAAAGACATTGCTCTATTCCTCAATCGGTACAATACCCATGCCCTACTCTGCAGCTTCCGGCACGCCTTTGGTGCGTTTGGTTGGCGATGAGCGGCGCTTGCGTGCAGCATTGACCTCGCTGGTATAGCGGGTCACCAGCTCGTACAGCACTGCCTCGCTCTGCTTCGGACGAATGACGCGACCCAGCCGCTGAATATGCTCGCGCGCGGTGCTGTTACCGCTAACCACAATGGCAATATTCGCGTCGGGTACATCGACGCCCTCATTCAACACCCGCCCGGCTACCAGCTTGGAATATGCCCCGTTGCGAAACGATTGCAGCGTGCGCTTGCGCTCATCGGGCGCGGTGCGATAGGTAATTGCCGGGAGCGCCAACGAGCGGCTGATCGTATCCACCAGCGTGGTATATTCCGAAAAGACCAGCACCTTATCCTGGCGATGCTGTTGCAGTAAGCGCGCTACTTCGCCAAGCTTGGCCTCGGCATTCAGCGCAATCATGCGCGCCTGGTGATGCGCGCGCAACGCCTGGCGCGCGGCAGGGTCGCTGCCGCTTCTGCGAATCAGCTCGCCAAAAAAATCGCCGCCGCGCGCAAGCAGGCCACGATTGCGCGCAATAAACCATTTCCACTCGGTGGTCAGCGCCGCATAGCGTAATGCCTCTTCTGGCTGAAGGTTCACATAAATCCGCTTCTCGCGAAATTTTGCCAGGTGCCCTTCAGCTGAAAGCTCCGCGGGTGTGCGCTGATAGACTACCGCGCCGAGCAGCTGGTAGAGCGCGTTCTCAGCGCCGTCGCTCCGTTCGGGTGTGGCGGTAATACCTAGGCGATAGGGCGCGCCACAGCGCGCAGGAATAGCGCTATACGAAGGTGAAGGCAAATGGTGCGCTTCATCACAGATCAGCAGGCCAGTGCCAGCAATCGGCGCTTCGGGCATAGCCGCTGAAGCGTAGGTGCTGATGGTAATCGGCCGCACCGCGCGCTGGCCGTCGCCCAAAATGCCTACATGCTGCTTCGCCACCCCCAGCCGCTCGATCATGGCCTCGCGCCATTGGTAAAGCAGCTCAATCGTGGGCACAACGACCAGCGTGCGCAGGCCCAGGCGGGCAGTAGCCATAAGTGCCAGCACCGTTTTTCCTGCGCCAGTGGGCAACACAACCACCCCACGGCCCTCGGCGGCAAGCCAGGCGGCGAGCGCATCCTCCTGGTAGGGGCGCGGCGTCAGCGTCAGCTTCGTGCGAAATCCACCTGCCAGGTCGCTCGTATCGGCAGGTGCGGGTAATGCTTCGCGCGCCCCTTGCTCGTCGAGGGCAGCATCGAGCAGATCTATTTCAGCTTCTTCTAGCTCGTCGAACAGCTCATCGAGCGACCGTTGACGTAATGCCATACAACCATACTCCCTACCATGTGCAAGCCAGCACGCCAACCCAATCGGCGAATCCTGGTGGATGCCGCACAATACACTGAGCGATCGAGTGGCCTGGATGGTGAATAATTTGTTAGCCCAACGGCTAGAAATCCAACCGTTCCTGGCGTATCTCGGCCCCGCCAACTGCGTCGAGGATGGCGGCAACGCGCTTCGGCCCGATGCCCCACACACGCTGGAGCTGGCCGGTTGCCGCAGCCCGCCGCAGCCCAGCCGAATCGAAGTCGCCCAGATCCTTATGGATGCGCGCAGCAATCGTTGGCCCCAGGCCGCGCACATTCATCTTTAGCAAAGTGCGCTGGGGTGATGGCAGCTCGTCGCAGAGCGCCTCATAGAAGGGAAGAGCATCCTTTTGGGCCAGAGTACTGATCTTGGCGGTAAGGCTTTTTCCCAGTTGCGGTACGCCCAATGGCCGCCCTGTTGCCACACGCTCGGCCACCGAATGGCGGGCGCGAAGCAGGTTGCGGGCAGCACGGCGGTAGGCTCGGATACGATAAGGATTGCCGTTTTGTGCGGAGAGGATCGTAGAAATGTTGAACAGGATCGCAGCGATTTCGCGATTGGTCATAGCTCCACCTCATTGTTTTACTCGTGCTTATGTTACGTAGCTCTGGCGGCGTAAATAGAACTTATGTTCTAAATTATACCATACAGCGAACGAGGTGTCAACGAATTGAGTGTAAATAATAGCCCATGCGTACTAGCTTTTGGAAAGAGTATCGCCGTGTTTTGTGGGTATACACCCCTCGGTGCAATACTCGTGGTGATGCCACTACAAAGCGCCGAGGCATAGAGAGAGGCCAAAGTTTTTTTTATTGCAAAGACGCTCGTAATTTGTGACTCATGTGCAATCCTTTTGTGACAGTAGTGTTACCTAAACCCCTTTACAGGAACGGCTGCGTAATGTACTATTACATTTAGTACTATTTTAAATCGTTATGTAAGCATCCCAGGTATAGGATCACGAATTGCCGTTCCACGACGAGTGGCGAAGGGCTGCGTTGCACAAAGGAGGATTTGACACGCCGCTGTTTATGTAAAATATTCCGACTCAGTACTTACATATACTGTTGCCTGCAACCAACTCCATTCAACCACGACGTTCATGCCCGAGGAGGTAGCTATTATGTACAATGCAACGGTTCTTATTGCTGATGACTCATCCGATATTCGTACAGTCGTCAAATACTCACTCATCGATCATGGCTTCCAAGTAATTGAAGCCTCAAATGGATACGAAGCCATACAGCTCGCCCGCCAATACCGCCCCACAGTGATATTGCTCGATCTCTGTATGCCGGGCATTGATGGGTGGGAAGTCACCCTCCAACTCCGCTCCGATCCAGCGCTGGATGAGGTGCCAATCATCGCCATGACGGCGTATGACATTAGCTCGGCCATCCGTGCCGCCCAAACTGCTGGCTGCCAACAGGTTATTGCCAAGCCCTTCGATCTCTTCGATATCGCCCAGGCTGTGTCGCACTTCGCCGCACCGCATGCTGAACTTATAGCACATTATGCATGATGTTGAGTCGATAGAAGCGCTACAGCGCTGCCTGGTGGTGTACCGGCGTACCTTGGAGTTTCTCGAACTTCAGCGGGCACAATTTGGCGCGTTTACGCCACCATACATCTGGCACCAATTTGACGACACCCGGAGCGAGATCGCCCGTGTGAAACACGAGCTGCGCGAACAGGGCATCGAAGTTGCTGATCACCCAAACGATACAGCACCAGCTTCACGCATGCTCGCGCCCAATACCGCCGCAAACGATAACAACACGCTGCTTACTGCCTACCAGCGTATGCTGCTCGCTCAGGTGCGATACCTTTCGCTGGCCGGGATGAGCGACTGGCACGACCAGTATCGGCAGCTTGCCGATCTGTATGTCGATCGCACACTGACGCCATTGAACCTACCGCTCGGCGACGAACCAGGCGCGCTAGCAGCATTACCAGCTGTCTTTTTTGCGCGTAGCAGCGCGCCTGCCGCCCGCCTGCTAATCGAAGGCGAGACTGGCAGTGGCAAAACCACCTGCCTGCACGCGCTTGCCTTGGCCTGTACCGCGCGAGCGCTCAATGTGCCAGGCGAGGCGGGTGGGCTAGCCGAAGCCTGGCCCGAACCCGCCCCTTTGCCGATTGTACTCTCGGGGCGCGATATTGCTGCTGCACTAACACAACATAATGCCGCCCCCAACGATCAGGCGATGCCAACCCTCAGCGCATTCTGGAGCGCGATTGAATCCTGGCTACAGTACAGTAATTTGCAAGAGCTGGTACCTACGATTCAAAGCTTGCTTGAGCAAGGCGAGTGCATCATCCTGATCGACGACATGGATAACCTGCCGCCCGAAGCCAGCGCCCACGCCTTCATGGCTGCGCTCGGGCGCTTTGTTGCGCGCTATCCATCCAATCGTTTTGTCGTCACTTGCCGGGCGTTCCAGCCAAATACCATGGCGCCCCTCGCCAGCTTTGCCCGCTACCGGCTTGCCCCAATGGATCAAGGCCAAATCAGTACGTTTATCCGCAGCTGGTATGCCGCCGTGGCCGATCGTGCCGGGCTGCTGATCGCCGAAGATGTAGGACGCCGAAGCGAACAACTCCAGGCATTGCTGCTCGGTGATACACGGATGCGCTCACTGGTGCGCACACCATTGACCCTGGCCCTCTGCGTGCTGGTTCAGGCGGAAGGCTACCAGCTGCCGACCAATCGAGATCTGGTTGTACGGCGTATGGCCGATATGCTTCTCAATGGTCAACGGCCCGACCGCCACGATAGCTCACGCCAGCTTGGGCAGGTGCTCGACGCCGCCCAACTCAGCACACCGAGCAAACGGCTCGCATTGCTCGAACCATTAGCGCTCGCATTCCAATCGCAATCGCCACCGAATAACGAGCAACACCCGGCACTGCGCGCTCACGATACCGAAGAACTCCTGCGTACTGCACTGGACACGCTTCAAAGCCAATCAATTACTTCTACCGACGCAGCCAGCATGCGCTTATTGGAATGGTGCCGCGAACAAAACCTGCTGGTGTATGCCCCTAATGATACCTATAGCATGACCAACGTGCCGTTGCGCCAGTACCTGGCCGGGCGGGCGCTGGCGGGCCTGGCCGATTTTCCGACGCGCGCCTACGAACGCCGGAGCGACCAACATTGGCACGAAACGATCTTATACGCTATTCGCGAGCTAGAACGGCGCGGTGCCCCACATGTTGCGCGCCTCTTCATCCGCCTGCTATTACACCCGCCAGTGAGCGATCAGCATACGACCGTACACGATACGCTCCTTGCCGGTGAATGCCTGCTTGAGATACGTGAGCGCGCCTGGCCCGATCGCGCCCTGCGCGCCGAAGTGCGCGAACGCTTATTAGCCTGTGTCGGGCAGGTCGAGCTTGCCATTCCCGAGCGCATTAAAGCCGGGCTATTGCTTGGACTGCTTGGGGATCCACGGCTGGCAAATTTGCTCCCGCCACTGGCACCTGTCGCCGGTAGCATCTTTGTACTAGGCACTACCGAGGGCTACGATGATGAAGGGCCACGCCAGGCGGTGCAGGTACCGGCATTTTCAATTGGTATTTACCCGGTAACCAACCAGGAATATGCGCGTTTTCTGGCCGAGAACCCTCAGCAGCCAACGCCCCGCCACTGGCACGATCCGCGTTATAACAACCCTTCGTGCCCGGTGGTGAGTGTTAGCTGGTACGATGCGAATGCGTATTGTCGCTGGCTTACAAACCGCCTTCAAACCGAAGGAATTTTGCAGCCCGGCCAGGTAGTACGCTTGCCGCGCGAGCAGGAATGGGAGAAAGCATCCAGCTGGGATGCGGCCAATCAAACGAAGCAGGTATTTCCCTGGGGAGATATTTGGTCGAGCAAGTATGCCAATACCGCCGAAGATCGCGGCCCCTGGATGACCTCGCCAGTCGGATGCTACCCTGAGAGCGTAAGCCCATATGGGTTATACGATTGTGTAGGGAATGTATGGGAATGGACAGCGAGTGAATATATAAGTTATGAAGGCGCCGAACGCCCATTTTACGAAAAGGGCACCTATGTGTTGCGAGGCTCATCGCATGCCACCAACCCCACCCATGCGCGCTGTACCTACCGCAGCCGCTTGCCGCCCGGCTCGTGGCGTAATCACCTGGGGTTTCGTATCGTTGTGGTGGGAGAGCCAGCTGATGAATAGTGCTAAAGGTGCTTCAGGGCATAATAAAGCGACCCATGGTTGCATAGGTCGCGTACTATATCCCAAACCTTGTAGATGCCTGGCTTAATTACACCTTTGTGTGCAACCCAAGGCTGGCCGCAAGGTTAGTACAAAACGCTTTCAACCTCGCGCATCAGGCGGCGATATTCAATCGCAACACAACGATCCGATACTACTCCCAGGCCAGCCCGCTGCGCACGGAGCGCCGCGGCCTGATTCACAATCCCCAGCTGCATCCACAAGACATCGGCCCCAATCGCAATTGCATCTTCGGCAATTTGCGGAACAAACTCGGTGCGGCGAAACACATCAACAATATCGACATGCACAGGAATATCGCGCAGGCTGGCATAGGGCTGCTCGCCAAGGATCTGCTCACGCAGGTTGGGGTTCACTGGCAGTACCCGGTAGCCATTTCGCTGAAGGAAACGCGCCACCGCATACGAGTCGCGCTCAGGCCGATCGCTCAGGCCGACCATCGCAATCGTGCGTGCATTGTGGAGCACATCTTGAATCTCATTGTCAGATAACATCACGTACCTCCTGAAAAAAACATAAGCGCAATTGTGCGACCGCCTTACTGGCTGGTACGCACCATCGCGCAATATTTCCCAAAAAAAGAGAACACGGTTCAGCCATTGTGCGGCTGCTTTGCCGTATTCTGTGCTTATGGCGCATATGCTGCGTGGCATCCGCGTCACAATTCGCTATATCCTACTCCTTTCTATTCAGAAACGCAAGAGGGAATAAAAAAAGTCTTATCTACTATCTACAATAGTATAATTTTTAGGGATACCTCTTGCCTACCCAGGCAATGTCTTCACTGCTGCGCGTGAAGCTGCCTTCAAAAAAAGTTAGGATCGCCCTCGGCTGTTTCCAGGGCATGGTGGAAGTTCGGGGATGGCTGCGCCGCGCATCGTGTTGCCAGCCGCAGGTACCCTCGGGGTGCGAAAAGAAATATGGTATGATAGCGACCGCCCATAGCCCAGAACGTATATTCCCGGAGCCGTTGAGGGAGGAAGCATAGGAAGGAGCGCGCGCTTGAAATACCTGCGCTATCTGCTTGTATTTGTACCGCTTGCCGTTGTGGCGGAACTGCTCGAATGGAACCCGCTGCTCATTTTTATTTTCTCCTGTGTTGCCCTCATCCCGCTCGCCGGGCTGCTTGGTGAGGCCACCGAAGAGCTAGCGATCCATACCGGGCCTAAAATTGGTGGGTTGCTTAATGCCACGCTGGGGAATGCGGCAGAGCTCATTATTACGATTGTGGCGTTGAGCCAGGGCCAGTACGACCTTGTGAAAGCCTCGATTACGGGTTCGATTTTGGGCAACTTGCTGCTCATTTTAGGTGCAAGCCTGTTGTTGGGCGGCTTGCGGCATGGCACCCAAAAGTTTGATCGCACACTCACCGGTGTATCGGCCACAATGATGACCCTGGCCGTGATTGGCCTGATTGTGCCTACGCTATTTGAGCTGCTACACGAAATCAATCTCGGGCGCCTCGATGTGTTCAATACCAACGTGAACGACCCGGCGCTGAATACGCTGAGCTTGTGGGTGGCAGGCGTGTTAATCGTGCTGTATATCCTCAGCCTGGTCTTTACATTTCGCACACCACAGCGTGAAGAGCACGCCGGTGTCGATGACCATAGCGAAGAAGAAGGTGCGCACAAAGCAAAGTGGAGTGTGCCCATATCGTTGGGAGTGCTGGCCGCTAGCACGATCGCAATCGTCTTTCTAAGCGAATTTCTGGTTGGTGCTGTCGAGCCGGTGGTCGAAAGCCTGGGGGTAAGCAAGCTCTTCCTGGGCATCATTATTATCCCGATTGTAGGCAATGTGGCCGAGCATATCGTTGGCGTACAAGTAGCTCTGAAAAATAAAATGGACTTGTCGCTCTCGATCTCGCTTGGTTCGAGCATGCAAGTGGCTTTATTTGTCGCGCCGCTGCTCGTGTTCATTAGTTTACTGTTTGGCCCCGAGCTGACGCTCTTCTTTAGCTTGTTCGAGGTTGTAGCGCTCACTCTGGCGGTTTTTTGCGCCACACTGGTATCGGTCGATGGCGAAAGCAACTGGCTAGAGGGAATGCAGCTGCTGGCGGTGTACGTGGTTATGGCCCTCGGCTTCTACTTCACGGGGGCGGTTGCGCCAGGGTAAGCCCTGGGGTCGCAGCAGCTCGCTCGAGGGTACGAGCACGCGATGCTAAACACGATCCATCTGCAAACCTTCCTTGCCGTCGTTGAAGCTGGCAATTATAGCGCCGCCGCCGAGCGACTCCATATGTCGCAGCCGGCGGTGAGCCAGCATATTCGCGCGCTCGAAGACCAGCTCGACCGCGTGCGCCTGTTTCGGCGGGTAGGGCAGCAGATGTTGCTGACGCATGCGGGCGAAGATCTGGTGGTGTCGGCCCGCGAGATGTTGGCGCTCTCAGCGCGCGCTGAGGAGAGCATTCGCGCGCTGCGGGGGCAGATCAGTGGGCGCGTGATCGTGGGCTGCACCCCGTCGAGCGGCGAAATGTTGCTGCCGGGGCTGCTCAAGCTGTTTCATGCGCGCTTCCCAGCTATCACCGTCGCCGTGACGGTCGCGCCAATTGAGACACTCCTGGAATGGATGGAAGACCACCAGGTACAAGTGCTGCTGATTGAAGAATCGCAGCGCAGGCGTGGCTGGGAATCGCAACAGCTTGGCTCGGAACGGGTAGCCCTGCTCGCGCCGCGCGGGCACAGCCTGCTGCAACAAGATCAGGTACCTCCCGGCATGTTGCGCGAACAACCCCTGGTGCTACCACGCCCCGGCACGCCCCTGCGTCGCCTGATCGAGGATGGCCTACGCAGGCGCGGCGTTGGCGCAACCGATATTCACGCCGTGCTCGAAACTGACGCAATTGGCCTGACGCTTCAGGCAGTGCGCGATGGGCTGGGGCTGGCATTCGTTCCGCAGCTGCGCATTCCGCGGGGGCGCGAGCTAGGTGCGGTAGATCTCGCGGGCGTGAATTTACAAATTGATTGGTACCTGCTGCGTTCACGCGAACGTAGTGCGCCACGCGCCGTCCAAGAGCTCTATACGTTCCTTGGCAGCAAGGAAGCGCGCACGCTCTTAAACAAAGAAGGGCTGAAATTTGCGAGCGAGGAGCGCTAGGGCCACGCTTTGGTATTTTCCCTGTTCAAGGTTACTTGCTGATGACCCGATCCGCTAGCAGGCTTCATCGCACTAAGCCTGCTGACGCGGGCTTAGCGCACCTAGCCGCATGATTGATCCTGCATCCTGCGATACACCCGCCCCGCCGCGCCGCTTGACGCTCGGTAGCGCGTCCTCTATACTTGCAAGCGTAACGCAAATATTTCCTCTTTCCCGCACACGCCTCCATACATCCCTACGCATAAGGAATTAGCATGACCGATCTGTCTACGTTTTATGGCCCAAACGCTGGCTATGTTCTCGAATTGTACGAACGTTACCAGCGCGATCCACAATCGGTTGATGCAGCGACGCGCGCGATATTTGCGCGGTGGACACCACCTGCCGAAATACCAACCCCTGCCGCAGCCCCTACGGCCAGCCCTACTCCGCCAGCGCTCGATGTAACCCGCACCGTGGCAGCCGCCCGTCTCATTCGCTATATCCGCGAGCTGGGGCACCTCGATGCGCGGATCGACCCGCTGGGCAGTAGCCCGCCCGGCGATCTGGGCCTGCACCTCGACATTCACGGCGTCGATGAGGCGTTTCTCGCCACGCTGCCAGCCAGCATGGTGCGCGGCCCGCTCGCCGCCGAATCGCGCAACGCGCTGGAGGGCATAGAAAAGCTGCGCCAGGCCTATTCCGGCGCGATTGGCTACGAAACCGACCATATTCACATTTTTGAAGAACGTTCGTGGATTCGCGAGGCCATCGAGAGCCGCCAGTTCTTCTACGGCTTCAGCGATCATCGCAAGCGCGATCTGCTCATGCGGCTCACCGAAGTCGAAACCTTCGAGCGCTTCCTGCATAGCACCTTCGTCGGTCAGAAACGCTTCTCGCTTGAGGGCTGCGATATGGTGGTGCCGATGCTCGATTCGATCATCCGCAATGCCGCTGCCGCAGGTACCCAGGAAGTAGTGATTGGGATGGCCCACCGCGGGCGATTGAATGTGCTCGCGCATACGCTAGGCAAACCCTACGCCGCAATTCTGGCCGAATTCCATGCCGCCAACCATAACGAAGGTGCCGCCGCTTCGGGCAAAGGCACGGTGGGCTGGGCAGGCGATGTGAAATACCATCTGGGCGCACAGCGCAGCTACCGCGAGAGTGGGATTGAGTCGATGCCGATTACGCTTGCGCCAAACCCTAGCCACCTCGAATTCGTGAACCCGGTGGTTGAAGGCCGCGCCCGCGCCGCGCAGGAACAGCGCGACCAGCCCGGCACGCCCCGGCGCAATGGCAAAGCCTCGCTGGCGATCTTGCTCCACGGCGATGCAGCCTTCCCCGGGCAGGGCGTCGTGGCCGAAACGCTCAACCTTTCGCAGTTGCAGGGGTACCATACTGGCGGCACCATTCACATTATTACCAACAACCAGATCGGATTCACCACCGAGCCACGCGATTCGCGCAGCACACTCTACGCCAGCGATCTCGCCAAGGGCTTTGAGATTCCGATTGTGCATGTGAATGCCGACGATGTAGCAGCCTGTATTGCGGTAGCGCGCATGGCCTATGCCTATCGCGAGCTATTCGGCAAAGATTTTGTTATTGATCTGGTGGGCTACCGCCGCTGGGGGCATAACGAAGGCGATGAGCCGGCCTTCACGCAGCCAATGATGTACGCGCAGATCAGCAACCACCCGACGGTGCGGCAAATCTGGGCCGAGCACCTGATTGCAGCCGGGCTGCTGAGCGCCGACGAAGCCGCGCAGATGGTGGCCGATGTTACCGAAAAATTTCAGCAGGCGCGCCGCGAGGCCGAAACCAAACCGCACGAAGATCGGCGGCCAAAGCCCGCACCGGCGGGGCTGGCACGTAGCACACGCACCGCCGTGCCCGCCGAAACCCTGCGCACCCTGAATGCCGCACTGCTCAACCGGCCAAGCGGTTTTACTATGAATAGCCGACTTGAGCGCACGATCGAGCGCCGCCGCACTGCGCTTGAACAGGCGAATGCGATTGATTGGGGCCACGCCGAGGCGCTGGCGTTTGCGTCCATTCTTGCCGATGGTATCCCCATCCGCATCACCGGGCAAGATAGCGAGCGCGGCACCTTTAGCCACCGCCACGCCGTGCTGCGCGACACAAACAGCGGGCAGGCATATACCCCGCTTCAGCGGCTGCCACAGGCAAATGCGTCATTCGCGATCTATAACAGTCCGCTCTCTGAGGCGGCAGTGCTGGGCTTCGAGTATGGCTATTCATCCCATGCGCCCAATACACTGGTACTATGGGAAGGCCAATTTGGCGATTTTGCCAATGGTGCCCAGGTCATTATCGACCAGTTCATTAGTAGTGGGCGCGCGAAATGGGGGCAATTACCTGCACTGGTGCTGCTGCTGCCACACGGCTACGAAGGCCAGGGGCCTGAGCATTCGAGCGCACGCCTGGAGCGCTACCTCCAGCTCGCCGCCGACGATAATATTCGCGTGGCGAATTGCACCAGCGCGGCGCAGTATTTCCACCTGCTGCGCCGCCAGGCCGCGTTGCTCACCACTGACCCGCGCCCGCTGATTGTGATGTCGCCGAAAAGCCTGCTGCGCCACCCGCGCGCAGGCAGCTCGCTCAGCGACCTGACCGAGGGGCATTTCCAGCGCGTCATCGACGACCCAACCGGCCCGGCGCGCGCTGCCGACATCAACCGACTGGTGTTGTGTAGCGGGAAAGTGTATGTCGATCTGCAAGGCGCGCCTGAGGCCACTATAGCGCATACGGTTGCGGTGGCGCGCATCGAAGAGCTATACTCCTTCCCCGAAACCGAGCTGCGCGCGGTTATCAACGGCTACCCGCATCTGCAAGAAGTTGTCTGGCTTCAAGAAGAACCGCGTAACATGGGCGCGTGGAGCTATATTGCCCCGCGGTTGCGCGCACTCCTGCCGCCCGATCTGCCGCTGCTGTATGTTGGGCGCGCCGATGCGGCAACCCCAGCCGAAGGCTCGTTGGTCGAACATTCGATTGAGCAAGCCCGCATTATTACGCAGGCGCTCCAGGGGCAGGTACAACCATCGCTTAATAGTGTGGCCTGATCGGGCACAACAGCGTATAGAGTGGAGAAGACCATGGCGGTTGAAGTGCGCGTTCCCACCCTCGGCGAATCGATTGTCGAGGCCACCGTGGGTAAATGGCTGAAGCGCGTTGGCGAGGCAGTCGCCGCCGGTGAAACCATTGTCGATCTCGAAACCGATAAGGTCAATATTGAAGTCGCCGCCGACCAGGCGGGTGTGCTTGAACAGATTCTTAAAGCCGAGGGCGCGAATGTCGCGGTTGGCGATGTGATTGGCACAATTGGCACCGGCGTCGCCGCCGCACCAAGCGGGGCTACAGCTCTTACAAGCTCAGCTCCCGCCGTGCCGGTGCCCGCCCTCACCGAGCGCGATCTGCCAGCAACGCCCGTGGCGCGGCGCATTGCCACCGAGCAGGGGGTTGATCTGCGCGGGATTGCGGGCAGCGGGCCAGGCGGGAAGGTAACGAAAGATGATGTCGCCGCACAGGTGAAGCCCGCCAAAGCACCGCCCGCCGTTCCCGCGCCTGCTGCACCGCCCACACCTGAGGCCGCAAGCCCTGCCCCAGCCACCTCCACAGCCAACCCACGCGAAGAGCGAGTGCGCATGACGCGCCGCCGCCAGACCATCGCGCAGCGCCTGGTTGAGGCGCAGCAGACCGCAGCAATGCTCACAACCTTCAACGAGGTCGACATGAGCGCAGTGATGGACGTGCGCACGCGCCGCAAAGACAGCTTCAAAGAGCGGCATGGCATTGGGCTGGGCTTCATGTCGTTCTTCACCAAGGCCGTGGTGGGTGCACTCAAGGCCTTCCCCATGCTCAATGCCGAGATCCAGGGGAGCGACATTGTGCTGAAACACTACTACGATATTGGTATTGCGGTGGGAGCAGAAGAAGGGCTGGTCGTGCCCGTGCTACGCGATGCTGACCGCAAGGGCTTTGCCGCGATTGAGCGCGAAATTAGCGACCTCGCCGCCCGCGCGCGTGATGGCAAGCTCACCCTGGCCGAGCTGCAAGGTGGAACGTTCACCATTACCAATGGCGGCGTCTTCGGCTCACTTATGTCAACACCAATCTTGAATACGCCCCAGGTTGGCATCCTAGGCATGCACAAAATTCAAGAACGACCGATCGCGCTTAACGGCCAGGTCGTCATTCGGCCCATGATGTATATTGCCCTCTCCTACGATCACCGCATCATCGACGGCAGCACCGCCGTGCGTTTCCTGGTGCGTATGAAAGAGCTCGTTGAAGACCCGGAAGCCCTGCTGCTTGAGAGCTAATTTCGTGGCCCCAATCGGAAACATATCACAGTTTCTTCGCAATTCGGGCATGTACGGCCATCGCCGAATTGCTTTTCTAGCGCAGTATTCAACCGATTGACGCAACAAATCATCTTATACCAGATTCGTCAGTAGTATTACGTACTACGTACGAGTGTTTGGCTTTGTCGTGCGTAATGCGTGGTGCATGCTATACACCTATTCAACCGGATTTGGTATTACAATGCGTCAAATAAGCACTGCTGAAGCATGCAAGGAAGCACAATGAGCAATACGCTTCGGAAAAGCGGCATTGTGAGTATTATGCCATTGCTATTAGGCCGAGGCGATTGGCTGGGGAAGGGTGCCGCCGCGGCTCAGAATCGCAGCGCCAAGCCCTGGCAAAGCAACCACATGAAATAGCGCAGCCCCCACGAGCGGCGCAACCATCGCCACCAGCGCGCACGGCAGCACCAGCGCAAGTAACGCAAGTACAGGGGTAACGCCCATACCAAGTGCTGTGCCAGTACGATCCGCCAGCCAGCGGCTGAAAACACGTGCAACCACCGCAAGGCCGTAGGCATAGGCCGCCAGCACCAGCACAAGGAGCACGACGCCAACAGGTACGCCCACCACCGAAGCAATCAGCAATGCTAAGAAGAGTGGCAGCACCAGCGCCAGCAGCACGGTCGTTAGCCCACCCACGGCCAGCGAGCGCCCTGGCGAATATACCAATGTTGTGGCAGCAAGCTGGGTACGGCGCGGCCAGAACGCCACAAACAACAAGCAGAACGCTGCGAGTAGCACCCCGGCAGTTGCGCCGAACAGCACGCGCCCAATGCTCCCCAACTCCGTGCTGCCCGTCCCCGGCACCACCAGATCAAGCAAGCTTGCCAGCGTGCCGCCGCCTGCCCCGCTTTCGATGCGCTGCCCGGCCACCTGCCCACCAGCCGCAATCTGCAAAGCGCCGCCCGAAGCAAGGACATTGCCTGCAACCTGCCCACCAGGCGCAATCGTCACATTGCCGCCATAGCTCACTACGTCGCCACCAACCTGGCCCACCACCACAATCGAGCCGCTCCAGCTGGTCACATCACCATCGACCGTACCCTCGACGCGAATATCGCGCGAGACGGTTGCAACACTACCCGATAGATGTTGCCCGGCTGGCACAACCAGCGGGTTGGCATCCTGAGCCAGGGCAACACCGGGCCATAGCAGCACCAGTAGCACAATAAGCACAAAGCGTTTCATGGCGCGCGCTCCATAGCATAGCCTGGGCGCTGACGCACCAGCCACCACCACACTACCACCCCAACGGCGGTAAGTGCTACCATTGCCACAGTTTGCAGCGTGCCGCCAACACCGATCGTGTGCCACAGTGGTTTTGCGAGTAGCTGTAACGTCAGGAGTGTGCGGCTGAAGCCATTGCTCCCATCGCCAAACAAACGTGCCAGCCAATCACCCGCAAACACCGACAGTACACCAGCAACCAGCACCAGTAGCGCCAGAGTTACAACCCCAACCCGCACGAATACTTGAACCAGCGCAGCAGTGCGCGCAGTTTGGGCAGCCCGTGCCGGCGTCATGGCCGGCAAACGACGGTTTGTGCGCGACACCAGCGCGGGCGGCGGATCGAGCGCTTGTGGCTCTTCCAACCGTGCCAGGGCGCGACGCAACGCAGCCTCGGCGCGTTCTTCATCGCTCAGGCGGTCGTCTCGGTATCCCATAATACCTGTTCCTCCGAACCTAACGCCGCCGCCAGCATATGCCGCGCGCGGTGCAGGCGCGTTTTAATTGTGCTTTCCGGCAGCCCGGTGATCTGGCAAATCTCATCATACGATAGATCTTGCCAATAGCGCAGTACCGTCACCAGCCGATAGTGCTCGGGCAGCTGTAGCAGCGCCTGCTGCACCATCTGCCGTTGCTCATTGCTTAAGGCACTGCGTTCGGGGCCGGGTTCGGTGCTTGGCAATGCATACGCGGCATCATCAAGCGTCATCCAGGCAAAGCGCCGCCGTCGCAGCCGATCGATACAATAATTTGAACCGATTGACAATAGCCAGGTTGAAAAGCGGCGCGTTCGGTCGTAGCTTTCCAGGCGCGTATAGGCCCGTAGAAAAATCTCTTGGCTTGCGTCTTCTGCATCCTCGGCATTACCAAGCATGCGATATGCCAAGTTATACACCGCGCCAGCGTAACGATACATCAGCTGAGCGAATGCGGCGCGGTCGCCCTGTAACGCTTGTTCAATCCAGCCGATCTCGTCGATCTGCTGTTCCATATACTTTTCCTACACTTATGTACGCAACGAGCGCTCACAGGTTGCATGCATAGAGCATTTTCATTGCAACATCTATGGAAATTTTTACTTGCAGAAGCCAGTTTCTTCGTGTACCATACATCTGGTTCCACCAAGATACAACGCTTTCGGGCGTGCATGTGGAACTTTTTATTTCGCGCATTACAAATACTCGGGCAGCTGCCCAGGAGATTGCCAGTGGCACCAACATACGATCGCGAACAAATTCGCGCCGCGCTCGCGCAGAATGATCCGTCGTTGAGCATGTATTTTGATCTGGAAACCGGCACGGTTGTGCGTATCGATGAATCAGATACCTCAGCCGCTATGGAAGCCCTGCGTAACGAGGTGATGGACAAATATGGCGATCGTTATCGCTATATTGCGGGCGGCAACAGCGCCGCCGATGATGCCGCCGTTACCGCATGGCTCGAAGCAGAGGGATTGTAAAGTCGCCCATACGCAACACGATGCGTGATGAGCTACTGTTTCAGCAATAACCCATCACGCATCGAACAGTATCGCTACCCGGTTAGGCTTTATCGTTCAAGGCTACCACACCTGGTAATGCGCGGCCCTCTAGCAGTTCAAGCGATGCACCGCCGCCGGTAGAAATATGGCCAATTTTATCGGCCAACCCCATCTGCTCAACGGCAGCAACCGAGTCGCCACCGCCGATAACAGTACGGCCTGCGCTTTCGCTCATAGCCTGCGCAATCCCGCGCGTACCCTCGGCAAAGGGCGCGGCTTCGAAGTAGCCCATTGGGCCATTCCACACCACCGTCTTTGCCTGTTTAATCTTTTCGCTAAACGCAGCCACGCTTGCCGGGCCAATATCGAGAATACGCCAGCCATCAGGCACTGCGTCAACCGATACGACCTTGCGGTTAGCGTCGGCGCTCATCGCATCGGCAATCACCGCGTCGGTGGGCAGAAGAATTTCGGCGTTCCGCTCGCGGGCAAAGGCCAGAATATTATTCACCTCGCCAACCGCATTGGCCTCTACCAGCGAGTCGCCAACATTGTGGCCCATTGCCAGGAAAAAGGTATTCGCCATTCCACCGCCAATCAGCAGAGTATCAACGATCCGCAGGAGATTGGTAATGACGCTAATCTTATCGCTGATCTTGGCCCCGCCCATAATCGCTACGAATGGCCGCTCAGGATTTTCGAGCAGTCCACCCAGTTCGGCAAGCTCGCGCTCCATGAGCAGGCCGCTCACTGCGGGTAAGAAGTGCGCCACACCTTCCGTCGAAGCATGCGCGCGGTGGGCCGCGCCAAACGCATCGTTCACATACACATCGCCGAGCTTCGCCAGCTCGCGCGCCATGCCCTCATCATTCGCTTCTTCCCGCGCATCGAAGCGGGTGTTTTCGAGCATCAATACCTCGCCCGCCTTCAGCGCCTGCGCGGCAGCCTCGGCTTCGGGGCCAGTCGTCGTGGGCGCAGTTTTCACCGTTCGCCCCAGCAGTTGGCCCAGGTGCGCGGCCACCGGTGCCAGCCGCAAACCCTCAACAACTTTCTTCTTCGGGCGGCCTAAGTGCGACATGAGCACGACCGCCGCGCCATGGTCGAGCAAATACTGAATCGTTGGCAACGCTGCACGCACGCGCGTGTCGTCGGTAATCCGGCCGTCTTCGAGCGGCACATTAAAATCAACCCGAACCAGTGCCCGTTTGCCTTCCCAATTCACGTCACGGATAGTCTGCTTCGTCATATTATCTCCTTTTTCCAAGGCTTGCAGATACCAATCGCGCCGGAACCGCGCCTATTGTATCATAACCAGTTGGCGGCAATGATAGCTATCTTTTTACTCAGGGTGCCATTTCGTTACGTTAAACCCATCCATACCTTTTACCGATTGTAAACCGATATATGTATAGCATACCAACAGGCAAAACAAGCCTTGGTACGCCAGCTTGTGAAGAATAGGAAGCATAATGGCACAATCATATAGTTCACTCACCCAAACGCCGCAACCCGACGACCAGCGCATCGTTGTGACCGGCATGGGGGTTGTGACGCCACTGGGGTTAGGGAAAGAAACCTTTTGGGCCGGTTTGGTGGCCGGGCGCAGCGCTACCGGGCCAGCCACGCAATGCAACTTAAGCGACTTGCCATGTCGTGTTGTGGCCGAAGTACCCGATTTTGCGGCCCACGATTTCATGGATCATCGTGAAGCGCGTAAGCTTTCGCGCGCGAGCCAGTTTGCCGTGGCAGCAGCGCGCATGGCCGTCGCCGATGCCCACCTGACGATTGACGACAGCAATCGCGAGGCCATCGGCACGCTCGTAGCAAATAGCTCAACCTCGCCGCCCGAGATCGAAATCAGCACCCAGGCGTTTTTCGAACGCGGCCCCTCACGGATCAACCCATTTCATTTTGCCGCATCGCTACCCCACATGCCAGCCTGCCAGGTCGCCATTCAGCTCGGCCTGCTCGGGCATAGCACCTCAATCGGCACAGCCTGCGCCGCCGGTGCCCAGGCGATTGGCGAAGCAGCAGAAATCATTCGGCGCGGCGATGCCGATGTGATGCTGGCTGGGGGTAGCGAGGCAACGATTTGCCGCCTGACGATCGCCTCATTCGTAAGCTTGCGGGCACTTACCACCAGCGCTGAATTGCCGCCTGCCGCTGCATCACGCCCCTTTGATGCGCGACGCGATGGCTTTGTGCTGGGCGAAGGCGCGGGGATTCTGGTGCTGGAACGGCTCAGTGATGCGCGCCGCCGTGGGGCACTAATCTATGGCGAATTGCTGGGGTACGGCGCTGCTGGCGATGCCTACCACATCACTGCACCCCACCCGCAGGGCGCTGGTGCTGCGCGGGCAATGCAGCGGGCGCTCACGCGCGCGCAGCTCAGCCCCGCCGACATCGATTACATCAACGCGCACGCAACCAGCACCCCAGCTGGCGACATCGCCGAGACTATTGCCATTAAGCAAGTGTTTGGCGAACATGCTCACCGCATTCCGATCAGCTCGATTAAATCGATGATCGGGCACTTGACCAGTGCGGGCGGCGCGGTTGAGGCGGCAGCGACATTGCTTGCATTACAGCATCACCTGCTTCCACCAACCATCAACTATGAATACCCCGACCCGGCCTGCGACCTGGACTATGTGCCCAACACCGCGCGGCCTGCGCCGTTGACAGTAGCAATGACGAACTCGTTTGGCTTTGGGGGAATTAATAGCGCGCTTGTTTTTCGCCGTGCCCCGAATGTGGAGGGCGCAGCTAGCGTGTGATGGTGAGAATGGCGATACCAAACAGAATCTGCACCACGACCGAAGCGCCCTGGAGGAGCCGCGCGCCAACGTGCTGCGCCCGATAAAAGAGCAAGCCAAGCACCATATTCAGCAAGGTAAGCACAAATGCCGCCAGCGGCAGAAAAAGTACCTGATGCCGCGGGCGCAGATCGGCCACCTGGCCTGCGGCATCGAACCGCATGCGCACCATTGGCTCCAGCAAAGGGTAGCGCGCCGCTAATAGCCCCAGCACAAATAGATTGAGCACAAGAGCCATCAACAGCAGCCAGCGCACCGTCGCGTCGCCCCAGAAATCATAGAGAAACGCGCGGCTCGGCTCGACGATTACAGCCAATGGCTTGGTAGCACCTAAATTACGGCGCTGCTCAAGATCCTGCACAAACCCCTCGCGATCGGCTGGCGAAAGGGTGTATACGTTATCGATAGTATAGATAACTAGTGATTGCGCCGGTGGGCGGGTAGAAAATTGGTGCAGAACGCGGCCATCTTCGGTACGGCCCTGGCCCCAGTAGTAGCCAATACCCTGCACGAGCCGCCAGGGTAGACGTTTGGGCACTACCCCAATATCAATCGTTTGCACCTGCTCAAGCGGCACCACAGCACGATTCCCCAACCACCCGATGTACAGGCCATTACGATCGAGCTCGTAGCTGAGCGTGAAGGCCGCCGCAACACGATAGGCCAAGGCCCCAGCCAGCAACAAGGTAATTAAGAACAGGAGCACCCGGCCATACAGTGCCAGGTTAATTTGCCAGCTTTCGGGTGGGCCTTGAAACATCCGCGCCAGCTGAACGCCAAGCACAGCAACACACACCAGTAGCGCAGCTAGTATGCCCAGCGCTACCGATAAATTAGCCGATGGTTGAGGTTTCCAACGTCGCATATGTTCTGGTGAAGCAGCAGCGGCCCAGTACATCGCATAAAGCCAAGCGCTTAGCGATGATGAGGCGCTGCCACCTAAACTAGGGAGCCGCCGTCGCTGCCGATGTTGCAGCGGGTGCGGTAGTTGCGGCCGGTACTGTCGTTGCAGTGCTGGTTGGCGCTGCCGGACTTACCGGTGTCGCTGCTAAGGTTGCCGTCGTTGTTGGTACGGTTGTCGCAGTAGCAGTGGCATAGAGCTGCACGGTAGGTAGCGTGCCGACGGTTGGCGTTGGCGGTGTGGTTGGCGTCGGCGTTACCGGCGGGAAGCGTGAGATTGTCGCAGCTGCACGCTTTTGCGCCAGCCATTCATCGAACTTCTTGCTCCGCGCATCTTGCAGCTGCACCTCTTTGCTATCTACGTTTCGCTTCACAAGCTGAATAATATGCCAGCCAAATGGCGTCTGGATGAGATCGCTGATCTCATTTTCTTTCAGCTTTAGCGCCGCTGCTACAATCGCCGGATCCATCTGACGCCCATCCGATGTTTTGCCATTAATATCAAAACCCGGCAGCGTGCCACCGTCAGCGCGCGTAGCGAAATCGTCGGACGATGTTTTCGCCAGCTCGGCAAAATCGGCACCGCTGCGCAAGCGCGCCAGCAATGCATCGGCTATAGGTCGGCGCGCAGCCAGGGCGGCATCGCGCTGCTGCTGGGTATCTGAAAGGGTTGTCGTCGTCGAAATCAAGATCTGGCGAATCTCGATGCTGTTCGGGTCGGTCGAGGGTGTAAAGCTCGCCTCGGGCAGCAGCTGCGCTTCGACCTTCGCTGTCAGGGCCTGGCGCAAGTATTGATCGTGTAGCCCGGTCTTGAAATCATCAAGCGTCAGGTTCGCCTTCAGCGGAGTAGAGGGATCGCCACTAATACGTAACATTTCCTGCTGGTACGCATCATATAAGCGGCCAATGAGTCCATCTTGCTTCCCCAGGGCTACATCCGCTGGCGGTGTTGCCGTAGGCAGTGCCGTTGCGGTTGGCGGCGCAGCAGTGGCGGTTGGGCCACCAGCCGTGGGCGTTGGCGGCGCAGCGGTGGGCGCAATCACTGCGGTGGGAGTAAGTGTAATTGTAGAGGTTGGTACTGCAGCAGGTTCAGGAAAAACGCGGCTGAGATCACTCACAAGTTGCTGCGCAATTTCACCATCACTCACCTGCGCGTTAAACTCTGAGGCTGCATTCTGAATGAGAATCTGCCGGTCAATCCAGCCGCTTACGGTCGCATCATCTACCGTGCCCGTGCGAATATTTGGCACTTCGGCATCGAGAGAAGAGAGCTGATTATCGAATTGATTACCAAATTGCGAGCCAAAAAAACTCAACAGCTGCAAATTTTGCGCCATCTGGCGCGCAATTTCGTTGCGGCGCTCTACCCAATAGCCGCCGCGCGTGAGCGTAGTATTCCCTGTCTGGGCGATTGGTCGGCTCGGAATCCACAACCGGTCGTAGCCCACGCCAATCAGCACCACCAGAAGTGCCAGGCCAATTGCAGCGCCAACAATAATCATTACCAGCCGCTGGCGCCGCAGCTCGCGCTGATGGCGGCTTAAGGCCCGGCGCGTTATTGGCCCCTGCGGAGCAGGTGACTGAGGCGTTTTCGGTGTTTGGGCCATATTCTCCACATATATAATGGGCATAGGTCATCCCTATGCCCATCGCTACGCTTCTACTGCATAGAGCCAGAGACGATTCAGAAGCTTGGTGTTCCAGGCGCCCTCTATGCACCGCCGGAACTTAGCCGCGCGTATGTGCCGCTGCGAATGGCAGCAGCGCCATGTGGCGGGCACGCTTGATCGCAACCGTCAGGCCGCGCTGGTGGCGCGCGCAAGTACCGGTGCGGCGGCGCGGCAGAATTTTACCCCGATCGGAGACAAATCGCTGAAGCCGCTTAATATCTTTGTAATCGGCGACGCGAATTTTATCGGCGCAGAAACCACAGACTTTGCGCCGCGCAATAAACTTACGGCGACCTCCTGCAGGCCCGCCAGCCGATGCGCCTGCCCCCCGCCGTCGGAAATCACTCATGACAAATCCTCATTATCAGTAGTTGAGTGGATGGAGCACACCCACAAAACAATTAAAACGGAATATCTTCGTCGCCAATGTCGAATGAGCGGGTGTTGCCGGGGCTGCGTGGTGCCGGGCGATGATCAAAATCATCCTCAGGCATCATTTCGCGCCCACCGCGACCATCCAACATAATCATATCGCTGGCAATAACCTCGGTACGGTAGCGTGTCTGGCCGTCCTGATCTTGCCACTGACGTGTCTGTAAGCGGCCTTCGATATAGACCCGGCTCGCTTTGCGCAGATGTTCATTGCAGATCTCGGCCAGTTTGTTCCAGGTAACGATGTTGAACCACTCGGTTTCTTCGCGCAGATCGCCACTACCGTCTTTCCACTGCCGGCCCGCAGCAACACTAAAGGTTGTTACCGGGCTACCGCCAGGGGTATAGCGCATTTCAGGATCTTTGCCAAGCCGCCCGATGAGCATGACCTTATTCAAGTCTTTAGCCATCATCGTCACCTTTCGTACACGCTCGTCCCGCGTGCTGCACTATACGCGCAGCCTGTTATTCCTCGTCGTTCTCATCTTCATCGTCAAAGTCGTCTGCGGCTTCGTCTTCATCTTCTTCAGGCTCGTCAATTTCCGTATCCGCCTGAGTACCTACCGACACGGCGGCAACAGCTGGCGCGGTGGCTTTCGCTTCAGACAGAGTTAGCATGTAGCGCAGGATCGAGTCGTTGAGCTTGAGGGCGCGCTCCAGGTTCTGCACCTGCGTAGTAGGCAGGCTGAAGTGGCAGAGCGCGTAAAAGCCTTCATTGAAGGGACGGCGGCTGGCTTCGCCTTCGGCATATTCCCGAATCGGGTAGGCGAATTTCCGGCGACCCCAGGGGGCTGTCTGGTCAACGCTGGTCACTTCACCGCCAACAGCGGTGATCGACTGGCGCACGCGGTTCACCGCGTTGGTAATCTCTTCCTCGCCCGATCGCAGAGGTGAGATAATAAACAGTAATTCGTAGTCACGCCGACGCTCGCGCATTGTTCCTCCTGTGGTGATGCCCCTTCGTCAAGGCCTACCCGATTGCGCGTCGAGAGGTAGCTGCGAAGAAGCAGAAGCAGTATTCGATTACGGCGGGTGATTATAGCATAGCCAGGCTATCGCCGCAAGCTAGAAGCGAACATTGTGTCGGTGTTCCCAACCCAAACAGCCGAGCTACACGTAAGAATAACAAGAATACCCGACTACGAGGTACGAGCATGATCCAAGTTACGCGCCGCCGCGAGGTTGCAGCTGCCCCAGCAACCGTGTTCGCGGTGCTCACGCATCCCGATCGGCTGGCTGCGCTATTGCCACGCGTACAGCGCATTGAACTGCTGCAACGCACCGATAGCTATGCACGCATGGCAACCTATATGGGGCTGGGGCCATTTGGCGCGCTGCGTAGTGAGGGTGACGTGCGCTGGCAGACTGACCGTGAAGTTGTGTTTAGCTCACGCAAACCAGTATATGTCGAATCGCGCTGGGTGCTTCTGCCCAATGCTAGCCTCACCGACTTGCAGGCAACGCTGTCACTCGATCTCGCACCGCTGCTCGGCCCCTTTGCTGCATTCGTCCCCACTACCGAAGTTGAGCGCATGATTGCCGCAGACCTTGATGCAGCGCTTAGCGCCGTGGCACGTATGGTCGCCGAGCAAACGCCGCCAGCATAATTCTCCCCTTTAAGCTCTGGTATGATAGGCCCGGAATCATTAGTGCGAGGAACCTACTGTGTTGAATTTTCCACGCATACTGGCCGGGCTTGTGCTCAGCGCGTTTATTGGTGGGGTCGCGTATCAACGGAAATCACTCAGCGCCAGCGGCTGGCTCGGCGCGATTATCACTGGCACATTGATCTTTGGCTTCGGCGGCTGGACCTGGGGACTTACCCTGATCACCTTCTTCATTACATCAAGCGCATTATCCCACTTTCGCCAGGCGCAAAAACAGCGCCTCGCGGGTGAGAAATTCGAGAAGGGTGGCCGCCGCGATCTCTGGCAGGCGCTTGCTAATGGCGGGGCCGGTGCGTTGCTAGCCCTGCTATACGGGATAAGCAATGAGCCATTGGCGCTCGTCTTCTGCTTCGGCGGCGTTATGGCAACGGTAACCGCCGATACATGGGCAACCGAGCTAGGCGTGCTCAGCCCCACCCCGCCGCGCATGATTACCAGCGGGCGGCGCGTTGAACCAGGAACATCGGGCGGCGTTACGTTGTACGGGCTGGCAGCATCGCTTGCCGGGGCGGCCCTGATCGGAGTCACAATGGTGCTGCTGTTTCGCATCGAGCGGGGAGTATGGGTGCCGCTACTCTTGCCCGCTGCTGCGCTTAGCGGGCTGGCGGGCAGCATTACCGATAGTCTTATCGGCGCAACTATTCAGGTTATGTATCGTTCTACTGCGGGCAACGAAACCGAGCGACGCACCGATAAAGCCGGACAAATGCTTCCTCAATTTCGCGGCTGGCGCTGGATGAACAATGACATGGTCAATTTAATCAGCTCCCTGGTTGGCGGCCTTATTGCCATCGGCATCGGTGCACTCGCAGGCCGCTAGTAAAAAAATCGAGGTCGCAATTGCGACCTCGATTTGTAAAGCGACACGAGAACGAAGCCGCATCATCACTAGCCATTCGATGGCGCGGGCTGCTCAGCTGGTGCAGGGGTTGGCTGCTCGGCTGGTGCAGGTTGTGCTGGCGCGGCCTGATCGGTTGGCGCAGGCTGTGGTGTAGCACCCGGGTTTGTACCTGGCGCAAACAGTGGCTTACCATCCGGGCCAATATCCGCCGGATTATACACATAGATATTCGGCCAGGCGCGGAACTTGGTGCGGAACAGCTCCGGCTGCTTCTTTACCCCATCTTCGACGATAGTGCGATAGACGTCGATCGTCATCCCACCGCGCGCGTGGTCGCTCTGGCGGCTAAAGCCTTTGGGCTGCTCGGGATCGGTGACAAACTGCGGGTCGGTGGGTGCCGGAACCTGATCGTAGACGCGACGTGTCAGGCTTACCTGCCGATTCGGCTTGGTGCCATAGAACGCAATCTCTGCTACACCAGTGCTTGGGTTAGAAGCGCTCTGCATCAGCAGCCAGTTGCCGGTGTCGTTCACAAACTTAAGATCCGGGCCACCAGTGAAAATGGTTGCATCCATACCCGCACCATTGCCCTGCGGCCCAAGCGCATAACGATCGTACCAGCTAATATAGAACGAGTGCCCCCAGCGCTCAGTAATTGGTAGGCCAGCCCAGAACGCAGCCCGGAATAATGTCGTTGAGTCTTGACAAATGCCGCCGCCGAACTCAAGCTGTGTCCGGTTCTGTATAATCGCATAGCCCTTGACGAAACCATTTCGCTCGTCGATTTCGCCAATGTTCTGGTTGAACGAAAACTCCTCGCCCGGCGCAATCAGAATACCTTGCAGCAGGTTCATGCCTGCACCAATATTGTGAATGCGATACGCGGCTGAGCCAGTAAAATCGCTACGTCCAACCGATATAAGTTCTTTAATGCCCAGGCTATTGAGATTTGCCTCGGTTACTTGCGGCGCTACCTCACGCACGGGCAAGGCCAGCTCGCGCGTCGGCAAACTAATGGCTGCTAGAATGGCCTGACGCGCCTGATTCTCATCCATCCGCAAGCCCGGTTTCCCCGGCTTAATAATCTTAAGGTCGCCATTATTCCAGGCCACCCGCGGGTTCACACTTCCGCGCCCGGTTTCATTCGCAATATCTGTAATCCGCCGGTTCAGCTGGTAGCTATTGAGCGCCACTGCGATCTGGTCTGTACCTGTGCCAGCCGGAACGCGGGCAATATCAAGCATAAGCGCAATATCTTTAGGCTGCCACACATACTGCTTATTTTCGACCTTTAATGTCAGTGGCGCTTGAATCATTGCCTCAATGCGCTGTTGCGCATCCGCCACGGCAGCATCGTTCAAGCGCGGAGGCAGCTCACGGGTAGTGAGTGTAACCGTATGGGGCTGCAATGCCATCAGCGCGGGCATACTATCGGCTACGGCCTGATCAACCAGCACCTGGCGCCCCATACGTGCAGGCTGCGTCACTACCGCAACACCATCCAGTCGTAAGGTTGCATCGGCGGGGGCTACTTCGAGTGCCGCGGTAGTCTTGGCGATATAGGCACGTAGCTTTTGCTGATCGATTGATACCTGTAAAGGAAGATCGAGGCCATTTTGCCAGATCGCAAACACTTCTTGCAGGTTTTCGAGCAGGCCATTCCCACGGCCAGCGCGGTATGCGCGATTAACCGCATCGCTAAAAGCAAAATTTAGCCCAATATCATCTACACCGGGCCGCCACGTTTGATCGGCATACGCCAGGGTTAATGGCTGCTGCAAAAATGCCTGGTGCTGAGCGCGCAGCGCCGCCTCAGCCTGCTGCGGCGTCATTTCGCCTACTTGCAAGCCTTGAATGCTGACGTTCGGGTAGATTTTGCCCTGATAAGACTGATCGAGGTAATAAAGCCCGCCACCGGCCCCGGCCAGTGACAGGACAAGCAGTGTAAGGACAATATAAAGCCCGGTTTGCACACCACGGCGTGGTGGCTGCCACGCAGTACGCGGCGCTGAGGGTGGGCCGCCCAGGCGCGGCAGTTCAGCAGGACGATCAGTAATTTCGTGGGCAGGAATGGCGCGCGAATTGTAGGGTTCGCGGAGCGAGCCGTTATTCAGGCTGTGCTCGGGGAAGAATTCATCAACAGACACGAAAGCCTCCAGAACGTCAGGCATACCAGGTTATAACACGAGCGCCGCACTGCTTACAGCTAGCCACACCATCGGGAAGCCCATTGATTGAGAACAAGCGCTTTCATGCAACTATAGCCGAAAAGAGTCGGATGTGTCAATGAATGTAATATGAAAATAGCTTACAATTTTTGATCAGGTTTGGCTCCAAAACACAATACGTAACACTGCGGTACGTTTTCATTCACTGGATGCGGTTTTGCCACACAGAGTGCGGAAAACCGCACCCAAAAGATTGCCCCTAAGGAGTCAGCATCTAATGAGACGGGTTGAAAGGCCACTTGGTCACGCGGTGACGCAAGAAAACAGCGCCAATGCCCACTCAAAAGGAATAGAGAAAGCGGATTGCAGCAGCCTTATGGGGTACGGCGCCGATTGCGCCAGCGGGGTAAACGCCGGATCGACTTAAGCCGTAGCGGAGTAGCGCGGGCGCGTAAACGCTGGCGGGCGCGCACAGCCGACAAGATCAGGTGTGTGCCACCCAACTGACGCAGTTGCTCCATACTGGGCAACCGTAGACGGCGCTTACGCGGCGGCGGCGCAAGCTGAAGCTGTTCAAGCAATATCTGGGCAATTTGTACTGCTCCCTCGCGTGGTACCGCATCGGCAAGGCGCGCAACCGTGCCCTCGTACGTAGCGGGTTCCATTAAATCGGCAATCGCCTGCACAATGCGCTCGGGTGTGGGGCAAAATGCCCCCAGCTCATGATTAAGCACAAAGTCGATATTGCCGCGCTCTTGCATGCCCACTGCCTCAGTGACAAGCACTGGGCGACGCATTACTAAGGCTTCCATCAAGGTACCAGGGCCAGCCTTGGTAACCACAATATCGCTGGCAGCCATCAGCTGTTCCATATTATCGACAAAGCCATAGATATGAATTGATGGGCGCAGGTTTAAGGCTTCTAATTCGGCTCGCAGCGCTGCATTCTTACCAGTAACAACCAGCAATTGAAGCTCTGGGTATGTCTGATCGAGCGTTAACACTAAATCGCGCAGCTGGCCCGAACCAACGCCACCACTCGTAACCAGCACGGTAAATGGTTCAAGCGCGATGCCGAGCGCCAGGCGTGCCGCACTGCGCGTGCCCTCGTAGTTGGCGAATTTTGGATGCACAGGGAATCCAGTGCGCAGGAGCTTTTCTTGCGGGAAACCGCGCCGCACTAACAGCTGGTATGCTTCCTCGGTCGGCACAATGCACAGTTCAGCGCCGGGGTCAGCCCAAGACGAGTGCAAGCTTACCAGATCGGTGACAACCGTAACAAAACGAAATGAAAGGCGATAGGTGCGGCGGGCATTCCCTATCAGGCGATTTACCAGCGGATGAACCGAAACGACAAGGTTCGGGCGAGTTTCTTCGAGCACACGCACAATATTACGATGCGCCGTAAGATAAACCATCTGGGTGAGCACATCGACCCGCCGCTGCCCGTTGGTTACCTGAAACATGAGATCAAACACCGGTAACCAGCGTGTCGATAACACACTATAGAGATCAGGGGCATCTTTAACTACTGGCAGCTGGGTGCGGATGAGCAGATCAACAATATGGCGCTCGGTCATAGCCTCGCCGTGGGCGGCAAGCGCTGCATCAATAGCAGCGGCACCAGCACGATGGCCGCCGCCGGTATCCGAAATCGCAAAAAGGATGCTTGGCGCTTGACTCACATGCTGCTCCCTAACCTGAGTAGAGGGGCTGGGTTAAAACCTACGCTACCAGGCGCTCCATCAAGGTACTAGCAAGCAAGGATGCCTGGGAGGTAAAAGCGGCGCGCAGCTGAATACCATCCACGCACGCGACCTATCCTACCATACACCGTATCATCGTGTAAAGCTTGCCGCGGTATGCTATAATCGGTAGGCGACAAACCACAACAGCATTTTCGATGCGTATATGACGACCGCCCAACACGCACCCATGCCGAATGGACAGGCAGCACAGCCTTTACTGCCACTGAAACTTACGCCACCGCCAATCCGCGATGGTGTTTTGCTGCGGCCTGATCTCCAGGCCCTGCTTTCAGAAGTGCGCATCCATCCTCTCACCCTGGTGGTTGCCCCAGCTGGCTATGGCAAAACCACACTCCTTTCACAATGGGTTCAAGAATTACAGCGTACCAATGCGCCAGTATGCTGGCTGACGCTCGATCGGGGTGAGCGCTACCCAGCTATGTTCCTCGCCTATCTGATTCGGGCTTTCCAAACTGTGGTGCCGCAGCTGGGCGAAGAAGCGTGGCGCGTGCTGTCGGGGGCATCGAATTTGCAGCGCGACTGGCCGCTGGTGGCAGGCTCACTATGCAGCGATTTGCAGCGATTGCTCCCAACAACAACCTTTTTATTCCTCGATGATTTGCATCAGGTAACCGAATCAGCCGTCATCAGCCAGATGCTGAGTTACCTGTTACGGGCCGCACCGCCCACCTTACATATTGTTACCGCAGCCCGCCGCACGCCAACATTTGCGCCAATTTCGCGTATGCGCACCGAAGGGCAATTGCTTGAGCTTACCCAGCGCGACCTGCACCTGTCGCTCGATGAGGCGCGCCAGATTCTTGCCGCGCAAGAGGTAACGCTGAACGATGCCGACTTAGCATTGCTGCTCAATCGCACCGAAGGCTGGGCACTAAGCATTCAGCTTGCCGCGCGCGCCCTTGCCAGCCAGCCTCTTGAGCGCCGTACTAACTTCCTCCAAACCCTGGCTGGCAGCCAACAGCAGCTGTTAAGCTACCTGGCGACAGAGGTATTAGCCGATCTCCCCACCGAGCTGATCGAGTTTCTACGGCTGGTTGCAATCCCCGAACGTTTCGATACTGCCTTGTTACGCGAGGTGCTGCAGCGCGATGATGTTGGGTATTTGCTCGGGCGGGCACAAGCACTTGGCCTACCTATTTTGCCGCTCGACGAACGTGGCGATATGCTGCGCTTTCACCCGCTCTGGCGTGAGCTATTACTCCGCCCGGATGTAGCAACCCTCGGCCACGCCGATCCAACCGCCGCCTCAGCTAATGACGATGCACCACCGCACGGTGAACTTCCCCCGAGTATCAGCGCGCTCCACTTGCGCTTCGGCCAGGCGCTCGAAGCGCGGGGCGATCTCGACGAAGCCATGAGCCATTATGCAAACGCAGGCGCTACCGCCGAATTAGCGCGCGCCTTACGGCAACGCGCATGGCCTTTGCTACAATCGCCTCGCCGCGAATCAGTGCGCCGCTGGCTCGAACAGCTGCCCGATGATCTGCGCGAAAACGACTCTGAGCTACTCTATATGTGGGGCTACAGCCAGATCGTCAACGCCCCGGAACAAGCTGTTCATATCATCGAACAAGCAGCCGACCGCTACCATACTGCTGGGCACTATGATCGCGAGCTGCGCGCCCTGGCCGACCTGACGGCGCTGCTCTACCTGCGCGGTCGCCCCTCTAGCTTTGTGGCATGCTGTGTACGGGCGGTACGCGCCGCCAATCAACTGCGCGATGCCTGGTCGCGCGGTGCGGCATTGGTAGGAACCACGGCAATTCTGTATACCAAAGGGCGCTATGTCGCGGCACTCCGTGTTGCCCGGCAAGCGGCTGGTCAACCGCTCTCACCCGCCTGGCACTGGATACTTACGATGATGGTCGCCTCGATGAACAATCAGCTTGGCGTTCCTACGGACGTATTGAGTGCCATCGACAGCGCATTACGCCTGCCTCAGGTTAACCACGACGATCGCCTGCGGCAAAACCTGTTGCGCCACCGGGCTTTTGCGCTTGAGCTGCAAGGCTATTCCAGCGAAGCCGCCACCCTCGCGCTCGACTCGCACCGCCACCTTGGCGATTTTTATCGCGATGGCAGCGCGGGCTTCAGTGCACGCCAGCTGGCGCTGTTGCTCCTGCTTATTGGGCGTGTAGATGAAGCGGCAACCTATATTGCTCAAGCCCGCAGCGCCTTTCACGACATGGGTGCGCTCGAGCCACTGACCAGCCTGCAAGCGCTCGAACTCTATGCGCAGTTGCTGCGCGGCCAGGGCATACGCGCCCGTGCATCGGTGGGCGCTGTGCTCAGGCGGCTTGAAGAGACTGAAGGTGCAGCCAGCGATTTGCGCTTGCAGCTGCTGCTAGCAATTGTGCTCGGTGAAAGCGGCCAACCAACCGAGGCCCTGGCGCTCATCCAAACGATTATCGCGGGGATGCAGGCGCGTGGTTATCGCCTATTCCTCGTGTGCGCACAGCTCTATCAGGCATATCTGGCCGGGCTTCTGAACGATCTAGCAACACAACGGGCAAACCTGGCCGCGGGTTGGGAACTCTTTGCCACCGATGCACAATCGTACATCCCATTGTTACCCGCCGGAGCGCTGCGCGATGTAACCGTCGCCGCGCTCAAACAGGGGTTGGTACCTTCAAGCGTCAGCCTGGTGTTACGGCAACAGATGCCTGAGCAAGCGCTTGACATTCTGCGCAGCCTGCTTGATACGCCCGAACCGGCAATACGTGCGAATATTGCACAGCTGCTTGGTGATCTTGGTGCCGCCGCCGCCTACCCTGTGCTTCGCACACTGCTGAAAGATCGCAGCTCGCAGGTGCGCCAGATGGCCGAAACGGCGCTGAGCCGCCTGGTTTACCGCCCACCCTATAAGCTGCGGGTACGCACACTCGGCGCATTTGGCGTCTGGCGTGGCGATATTGAGGTTCGCGATCGTGATTGGCGAAGTAGTAAGGCACGCCAGCTCTTCCAGCTACTGCTGACCGATCGCGGGCGCACACTGCCGCGCGATCGGGTGCTCGAAGCCTTATGGCCCGAAATGGAAGGCGACGCCGCCGCTAACAACCTGCGGGTAACCCTGAACCGCCTGAGTAAAGCAATCGAACCCGATCGGCCCGAAGGCGCACCGCCAGCCTACATCATTCAGCAGGGCGAAACATTTGGCTTCAATGTAGCGAGCGAGCATCAGATCGACGCGGTAGATTTCGCCGAGGCGGTGGCCGAGGGCCAGCGTGCAGCACGGCGCGGGCAACGTGCTGCCGCAATTGCCGCCTTCCGCACGGCTATGAGCTTGTATGGGGGGCCATATCTGCCCGATAACATGTATGAAGATTGGAGTGTTGTCGAGCGCGAACGCCTGGCGATGCTCTTCAATGATGCGGCTATTCGCCTGGGTACGCTACTGCTTGATGAGGGGCTGGCCCACGATACCATCGGCCTTGCGTGGCGTGTGCTGGAGAACGACCGCGCCCACGAAGAAGCTTACCGGCTGCTGATGCGCGCCCATGCCTCACTGGGCGAGCGCAGTACAGCACTGCGTTTATATACCCGCTGTGTTAGTATGCTTCAGGAAGAGCTTGGGGTTGAGCCAATGGCCGAAACCACGGCCCTCTATAATACCCTGCGCGAGTTGCGTTAACCCAAACGACGTTCAAACGAACAGGGCAGCGCTGTTGCACCGCCCCATCACCTTCATTCGTTCGTAGGTTGGGTCTCAAAAGCGAGGGTGAATGATTGCTGGGCTGCCAGCTGGCGGTGAATAAATACCAACATATCGTTCATATGTTTGAATTGATGCTCGGAGCCGCTGCTGACATGGTGGATCCTGCCACGCCACAATCCTTCCTCAGGTGCGCTCTGCTCATCAACCACCACACGCAGCAAGAATGACTCAATCCGGCGACTGCTCATAGCCTCGTCTCCTAATACTCCGTGTATCCTCGTCAGCCTCTGTATGGTTGGCGCAAACAAACCACACAAAAGATAGAATGTAACGCTCTGCCGAAGACGCCCACCATGGATGCCCTGTAAGTCCAGTGCATTACTTGCTACATTGCGGGTTCGGGGCGGCTACGCATCCCCGAATCTCCTTTTCAGGTGCGGTACGCACATCGCTGAGTGCCGCACCTACAAGTAATGAAATGGGTGTCGTTTCAGGTGTACCATCAGCAAGCAATTTCACACATGTGATACACCATAGTATAGGAAGGTACTATTACCTGGCTATTACCGTCGGGTGATCGTAGTCACCACATTCATGAGGTAGCTGATAACCACCTGATCGCCGGGCTGTGGGTTCGTGTAGACACTTTCGGGGCCAACCCGCGCGCTACGCACTGTGGTAGGGGTATCGTCGTGGCAATACTCAATATCGAGGAAACGGGTACCGTGAATATCAACCAGGCGCACAGCACTGATCTGTGCATTCTGTTTACCAATCATAAGCATAGTGATTTCTCTTTGCTAGGGTCGCCACGATCGGAGAGTCAGGGCGCAACGCAATAGCGCTCTACGGCTGCCGCAACCCCGCCCTCGCCAGCAGATGGTGCCACCCAATTGGCAATCGCGCGTACTTCGGGATGGGCATTGCCAACGGCCACGCCAACACCTGCCTGCTGCAGCATACCAATATCGGCTTCGGCATCGCCGAGCGCCAGCACATCCGCCAGCGCAATCCCCCATGTATCGCATACAAAACGCAGGGCCGCTTCTTTCGTAGCATCTGCGTGTGTCACTATCAGGTCGGCTAATGTACCATCGGCGTGGTAGTGGCGGGCGAAGCGCAGCCCGGCATCGCTAAATTCACGCATAATCAGCGCCGCCCCCACTTCACCACGCATAATCAGTCGGCTTGGTGCTTGGGTCATTACTGGTAGCATCAGCGCAACATCCTGCCCCTGGGCTTTGATATGCGCCGCTGGCTGCGCGCCGGGCCGATAATAATTCTGCTCATCAATAGTTGCAAGCAAGGGTAGCCCATGCTGATCGGCCAGTGCCGCCACCGCCTGCGCTGTTGCGAGCGGAATCGTTAGCGCGCGTAGCACCGCGCCCTGCGCATCAAAAATCGTCGCGCCACTATTACAGATCAGCGCGTTCGCTCCGCCCAGCTGTTCAGCAATATACTCCGCCGAATCGCGCTTGCGCACAGTTGCCAGCACCAACCGCACCCCACGACGCCTCGCCGCTGATAAAGCCGCAACGTTTTCCGGCGGCAAATAGCCGATGTGGTCAATCAAAGTCGAGTCAATATCGGAAACAATCAGCTGTATCATACCTGCTCGTAGCGCACGTTCACGGTTCAGCCAGCAACACCTACGGCTTTACCACAACAGTACGGCTTGTAAACGACCAACCAGACGTAACGCTATGCGCATAGACAAAGAGAACATGCTGGCCCGGAGATAGGTGAGCGGTATCCCACTCGTAAACAAAGCCCGCAGGCCGGAAGCGCTCATCGCCCAGCACCTGCGCCACATCACTGCGCGCGATCGCATAGCTGGCTTCGGCAAGAAATGTGCCTTCTCCAGCTGGCCCATCGAGGTATACGTGTATATGATCAATGCCAGTACCATCGGGCGCGGCATGGTCGATTGCCCAACCTTGCACCGACATAACGCCTTGCACAACTGCCCGATCGGCAACGGAATCAACTTCGATCTGTACACTTTCCGCGCCACCCGATAGCGGGCTATCGTCGTTATTGTTCTGTGCTAGAGCCGTCCCATTATCGCCATCGGCTGGGATGCCAGTATTTGTGAGCGCATCGGTGTAGGGGCACAGGCGCTGCTCGCCGCGAACTATGTACATCCGCGCGCAGTTGCTGTCGTAGCGCCCGCGCCCGCTATGAATACGCCAGCCCGAAAGTATCATACCATCAATCGGTACGTCCTGGCCGTTACGTTTCAAACCAAAATGCAAATGTGGGCCAGTGGCAGAACCGCCCTCACAGATCGCCTCGCGCGGCGTGTTAGCGATCACGGCCAGCTTCTCGTTGGCCTGCACCATCCCAGAATCACGCAAAATATGTTCCACATGGTAGTACACCGTTGTCCAGCCATCGGCATGATCTATCTCAAACCCACACGACGATGTTTTACGAATGGTGCCTGGCGCTGCGGCAACGACCCAAATTTGGCTGGTATCGGCGCGCCAGCGCGGCCACGGGCGGCCAACACTAAAATCAATCGCTTCTTTATGGGCACCATGGACGCCGTTAAACGTCCAAGTATCGCCAAGAGGAAAGGGGAGCTGGAACATACCGGGTGGGGGAATGGAGGCGGAAGCGGCGGCGGCAACAGGCGTACTATGCCAAGAAAGAGTAGCTAAAGCCAATAACAGTACGAAAATGAATCGACGCAATACGAACGCTCCTTAAGCGGCGACTTGGCCGCATATGCGCACGCAAACGAGGTACGCACGCGCGAACAGGAATTACTACAGCAGCACGGCTGTAGCAATTGTGAGCGGAAATGTAGTTCTCAAGCGGTGCGCGGATTATACACAAAGTTCTCAATCATGCAAATTTTTTTAATCTTCCTTTTACCAATAAACGTAAGCAGCCATACTAGCCCAATAAAAAAGGGGGGCAACGCCACCCCAGGAATGCCATATTTTGCCTGTTGCAAGCTCTATGCAGCACACACCTGTAAGACAACAATTGTCATGTCGTCGTGCGCGGGCATAGTGCCCACAAACGCACGCACGGCCTGTAGCACGGCATCAATAATTGCCGCTGGCTCCTGATGCCCTACCGATTGAAATACCCGCTCTAATTGCTCAAAACCCCAGAGCTGATGTTGGTCATTCATTGCCTCAACAATCCCATCGCTCACAAGCAGCAGGCAATCGCCTGGCTGAAGCGGCACGCTTTGCGCCGTATAGTTGGCACCAGGCATTGCCCCTAGCGGCAACCCAAAGCTTTCGATAAAGCGAACCTGCCCAGCCCGCCAGAGCAGCGGCGCCACCAAACCGGCATTTGCTACCTGTGCCTCGTAGGTACGACCATCGAGCACAATACTCAGGAAGGCGGCGTTCTGGCGGCTCTGCATCATGCGTGGGGCTAAGCTTATATTACAGGCCTCAAGCAAATCGCCCTGATCAGCATAGGTATCGACAAGCGTTTCGAATGTGTTCAGCGCGAGCGCCATCAGTAATGCAGCAGGGATACCCTTACCGCTCACATCACCCACGGCTACACCCAAACGGCCATCGGCAAAGGTGTGGTAGGCGAAAAAATCACCACCAACTTCTTTAGCAGGCAGCGAGCTACCGGCAACTTGGATATTTGGGAGTACTGGCGTTGTATGAGGCAATAAACTCAGCTGGATGGTGCGCGCCGCCGCTAGCTCGCTGCGCACACGTTCTTGCGCTGCCAGCGATTGTGTCAGCTCGGTTGTACGCCGTTCAACCTCGGCTTCAAGGTGTTGATTCAACTGTACAAGCGGGTTGAAGAGCTGCTGTTTCAGCACCTCGTAGGCCATAAACAGTGCGCCAATGGCAATCGTATAGGTCTGGATCGCAATCGCCGGGCTGAGCAATGCCGCAATAGTTGTAGCTGTAACAATCACGGCGCCGATGAACAGCGGGCGATGCTGACGCCAGGCGGCGTGGCGCACTAGCAGCGCAAGTGCAATACCCTCGTACAAATAATGGAATGCCGAAAGCGCGCTGGCAAATAGCGTAATGCCAAAATCAATGCCACCATCATTCCCACGCCGCACATCGGTGACAATCGCGTTATTCACCAGCAATACGCCAAAGAGTGCATACACCACCAGCGCCAGCAGGTTAGCCGCCAGGCGCCAGCGCGGGCCGAGCGGGTAAAAGCTTTCGACAAACCAGAACAGCGTGACTCCGAGCATTGCAAAGCCAAGCGCCACCCAGTTCATCATTGCGGCCGGGTCGCCACCTAGCTGCGGCAAGTTCACGAGCAAACGGGCAACGATACTAAAGCCCATCCACACGCTTAAGGCAATGAGGAATAGTGCAAAGCTCAGGTTGGTCCAGCGGCGCGGGCCAAGCCATACAACCACGAGTAGCGCAGCCAGTGCAACAATCAGGGTCAGTGCGTTGGCGCTCTGTGCAATCCAAAAGAATGGTGTCATAGCGAAATGTTCATTGAAGCGGGCCAGATAGTGCGAGTATAGCAGGCTGCCATTCAAATAAAAGGCCAGAATGACAAGCAAAATATGGCAAATATGTACATAGAATCAACGCAGGTCCGCGGGTATTTTCGCGAACCTGCGCCAGAAAAATACAATAAACTCGTATGCGAGGATTTTCGTCTGCGTGAACCGGCCTATGGTAGTGCGGAATGCCCTACCCAGGCCACAATCCCTGGCCTTCGCGCTCGACGACATAGCCAGCCGCCGCAAGGTGTTTCAGCACTTGCTGGGCATGGGCTTCGTCGCGCACTTCCAACACCATCTCAATACCAACACGGTCAACTGGCACAAGCCACACAGCGCGCCGGTGAAAAATATCGATCACGTTCGCGCCCGCCTGTGCCACCTGATCAATCAATGGTGCTAGGTTGCCCGGTCGGTCATCGACGGTTGTGCGCAGCAGCATGTAGCGCCCTTGCTTTACCAGCACTTGCTCCAGCACCCGCGCCAGTAAATTACCGTCGATATTCCCGCCACATAGCACCGCGCACACCACATCGCCAGGGTTAATACGCACACGCCCGCTGAGCAATGCTGCTAGCCCAGCCGCACCAGCACCCTCAACCACCTGGCGCACATTCTGGGCCGCATGGGCAATCGCGCGCGCGATTTCGTCGTCATCAACCGTAATGACTTCGTCAACCAGCTCGCGAATAATTGGCAACGTCAGGTCGCCAGGGCGCTTTACCGCAATACCATCGGCGATCGTGCGGGCTGTTGGCGATGTGACCGGCTCGCCCGCTGCGAGCGATTGCAGCACTGGCGCACAGCCAGCCGCCTGCACCCCAATAATGCGCACGTCTGGCAGAAGCGCCTTTACCGCAATCGCGATGCCACTGATCAGCCCACCACCGCCAATTGGCACCACCAGCAAAGTCAGGTCGGGCAGTGCCTCCACAATCTCCAGGCCAATCGTCCCCTGCCCGGCAACCACACGCTCATCGTTAAAGGCGTGCACGTAGGTCAACCCACGCTCTTGCTGCAAGGCCCGCGCATGTGCGCCAGCATCATCGAAGCTAGCGCCGTGCAAGATCACCTCGGCACCTAAACGTCGTGTCGCGGCCACTTTTGTTAGCGGAGCGCGCTCGGGCATCACAATTGTGGCCGGGATGCCTTGCAGCTTTGCGGCAAGCGCGACCCCCTGTGCATGGTTGCCAGCCGAATGTGCGATCACACCGCGCGCACGTTCATCGGGCGCAAGCCGACTAATGGTATTGTACGCGCCACGAATTTTGAACGAGCCGCTACGTTGCGTGTTTTCGGCCTTCAGAAACACCCGCGCGCCTAATTCGTCAGATAATCGCTCGTCGGCGAGCACCGGGGTAGCGCTGATCACCCCGCGCAACACGCGGCGGGCGGCCTGAATATCGGCCAGCGTGACAGTCATAGCAACAACCTCACTGTTGATAGCTGACGGCCTCTCCATTCTGGGGAAACGGTGCCGTATTGTACCACGAGCCTCGCACCCGCCCACAACGCAATGATGAGATAGTTTACGCTCGCCGCTAGCAGGTGCGATATTGTCACCTACTCGGCTTCCCATTACAATGAATAATGCCGCGCACATCACCTAAGGCTGCGCGAACGATAAATTGAGAAGGCGCAACGATGTCTGAACAACATACGTTCTTCCATACCAAAACCACCCACCCGCTCACAATTGGCGTCGCAGGGGGCAGCGGCTCAGGCAAAACAACCGTATCGCAAGCCATTCTCGATCGCTTTGGCGAAGAGCGCATTACCTATCTTCAGCACGATTCGTACTATTGCGATCTTGCGCACTTGCCGCTTGAGCAACGCCGCCAGGTGAACTTCGATCACCCCGACGCCTTCGATAATGACCTGTTCATTACGCATGTCGATGCGTTACTACGCGGCGAAACGGTAGCCGTGCCAACCTACGATTTCGCAAGCTATACCCGTGGCCCAGCACATATGGTACAAGCCGCACCGGTCATCCTGATTGAAGGCATCCTGATCTTTGCCGACGCCGCCCTACGCGAGCGACTCGATATTAAGCTGTTCGTTGATGCCGAGAGTGATCTACGAATCATTCGTCGCCTCCAGCGCGATATTATTGAGCGCGGACGCACGGTAGAATCAGTCATCGAACAATACCTTACCACGGTGCGGCCAATGCACCTCGAATTTGTCGAGCCATCCAAGCGCTACGCCGATATTATCATCCCACGCGGCGGACTCAATGCCATTGCAATTGATATGATCACTGCAAGAATTGCGGGGTTATTACAAAATTGAAAAGATGTAGGCAACAAAATAAGCGTATAATTGATTCATTAGTAGCTTGAACCGCCCAAAAAACCATCAACATCCTCATTACATACCCAACTATTATTATCAACTTCATATTCAATGGCCGCCCGTAGCACTACTGCAATCAATAAAGGAACGATTATGAACCGAATGACTCGTTGGGCCAGCGCTTTTATGAGCGCTTTTTTCATCTTATTATGCAATGTACCCTCGCTCGGGGCCGCCCCGCACACACAACTATCGCCATATATTCCCGGTTTTACCGTAACGACATTTGCGAATATTCCATATGCCCGCGGCGTTATATTTGATACTACAGGCAACCTTTTAACGCTTAACCCGCATACTGGAACGGTATACTCAATTGAGCCAAATGGTCAAGTTCACATCGCGGCAGATCTTCCAGATGTTACGGCTGGCTATATTGGGCCAGGGTTTGATCCAGTATCAGGCAATATATTTGTATCAAACTATTTAAATCAGTCTGGAAATCAAATACTCAAGATTACTCCTGGTGGAAATGTCAGCGTTTTTGCCACCGGCATCCCTGCACCCACCAGTATGACGACCGATGGTGCAGGTAATTTGTATGTTGCCAGCTATGCCTGCCCAGCTTCAATTTATAAAGTGACGCCTGATGGTCAGGTCAGTACATTTGCCACCGGCCTATGCCGTGCCGACGGGCCGATCTTCGATAAAAATGGCAAGTTATTTGCCTGTGATCGGAATAGCAACAAGGTGATGCTCGCTCCACCTGAAGGCGGGGCCGTCACCACTTTTGCATCCGGGTTCGACATCCCAACCGGCCTGACATTTGATAAGCAAGGTAATTTGCTGGTAGCAAACTCAAATAATGGCACAATCTCTATCGTTGATGCACAGGGCATATCGAAGCTATTTGGCGCTGGTTTTATTACTCCAGTGGCCACAGCCTTCGATAAGATAGGCCAGCTGTTTATTGCCGATCTCGGGGCAGGCAAAATCTTTAAGGCAACGCCGCTCGATCCAACACCGCCAACTGCAACCCAGCTGATGATTAACAATGGTGCCCTGACAACAACTTCTACGACGGTCCAACTTAAGGTAGCAGCCACAAACAAGGACGGCAGCCAGAGTGGCCTGACCATGAGCTTTTCGAATGATGGAGAAGCTTGGAGCACCTGGACGCCATTTCAGCCCGTTACCTCGTGGCAGCTCAGCAGCGGCGATGGCACAAAAACTGTGTATGGCCGGTTCAAGAGTAGCGCCGGGTCAATTTCAAATATCGTTTCCGATACGATTGTGCTGGACACCGAGATACAGCCAGAATATGCCATCACCATCAATAATGGCGCGCTCTATACCAATCAAATCTCCGTTCAGCTTAAGATCAGCGCTAAACCCCGCACTGGTGAAATGCAAGTGAGCAACGATGGCGGTTTCGATGGAGTCGTATGGGAACCGTATGCCGCACATAAAGATTGGCAGATCACGCGTTACCGCAACCAGGAAATCACGCGGCTTGTGTATGTGCGCTTCCGCGATGTCAACGGTACGGTTTCACCAACCTACCAGGATGACATTATTCTCGATGTGAACCCACCCCATGGCGATGCTCACGCTACGAGCACGGCGCAGGGAACCTCGCTTAGTCTGTCGGCAACCGATGATGTGAGTGGTGTTGAGGACATGCGCCTGAGCGCGCAATCAGACTTTAGCAGCAGCACATGGGAGCCGTTTACAACAACCCATAGTTGGGATTTTGCGAACAAACCAATGGTGTATGTTCAATTCCGCGATTATGCCGGGAATGTATCGCCAAGCTATATTGCCTCTTTGGCAGGTAACCATACAGTCTTTATCCCGATTAGCATACGGTAGATCAGGCGCCAGGCGGGGCTAGGAACTATGTAGCTTTGCTAGCCCCACATGGCCGAACAGCCCTTGCGATTATGCTATACTTACCCGGTGATTGTTGTATTTCCGCTGCCGCCGCTGCTGCCAACCAACCCATACCTCGATCTACTGACTACGCCAATGGCTGCACAAAGCGTGAATGTGCGGCGCGGTCGCCCGCGCACTGAACTGCCGCGCCTGTTAATCGGGCGAGAAGCTCGCATTGTGCATATACACTTCTTCGATGAGCTGACGCAATCTATCGATGCGGCACAAACCGCAGCGCGCAGTCTTGGATTTCTGGGCTTGCTGGCTGCGCTACGCGCCCGCGGCGTACAGCAGGTGTGGACAGCCCATAATCTGCAACCGCACGAAGCGCACCACCCACACTGGGCCGAGCGCGTCTATCGGTCGGTTGCACGCAGCAGCGCGGCAATTATTGCCCACAGCCATGCCGCGCGCGCACAGCTCGAACAGCGCTATGGGCCGCTCCCTCAATGTGTCGTTATTCCACATGGCAACTATATTGGCTGCTATGGGCCACAGCAAGCGCAAACTGCAAGCCGCGCCGCACTGGGCATACCAGCAACCGGGAGCATTGTGCTAGCGCTCGGTGCGCTACGCCCCTACAAAGGGCTTGAAGACCTGCTACAAGCGTTCGCCAGCCTGCCCGCGCCGACCCGCGGTACGTTGCTCATCACCGGGCACGCCAAAGACCACGCCTATGCTGCAACCCTTGCGCAACAGGCGGCATCAATCGCCGGGGCGCACGTGCGCCCGCAATTTGTGCCCAATGACGCAGTTGCAACCTACCTGGCCGCCGCCGATCTGGTAGCCCTGCCGTACCGCCAGATGCTGACCTCGGGCGCGTTACTGGCAGCATTTTCGTATGGGCGGCCCGTGCTCGCGCCAGCGTTGCCACCGATCGCTGAGCTTGTGCGCGATGGAGTGAATGGGTTTCTGTTCACGCCCGGCGACGTAGCAACGCTGGCAACGGCATTGGGGCGCGCGATCAACGCACCGCATAGAGCCGAAATGGGACAGCATGCGCTCGCCACGGCCCAATCATTCGACTGGTCGACCATCGCCGCACAGACGGCTGATGTCTACCGCGCAGTTCTGCGTAGCACCAGAACGAACCAAGAATAAATACATATGCCACCATCCCAGCGTAATGACAACCCAGCTACACCGCTCGTCTCGCTAATTATGGTGACCTACAACAGTGCCGCGTTGCTGCCCGCCTGCCTTGAGGCGCTTGCGGCAACACGCTACCCCGCGTATGAGCTACTCATCGTCGATAACGCATCGAACGATGGCACGACGGTGCTAGTGACCGAGCACGCGCCGCAGGCACAACTGGTCGCGAATCGGGAAAACCTTGGGTTTGGCTGCGCCTGCAACCAGGGCGCACAGGCTGCACAGGGCGCGCTGCTAGTTTTTCTGAACCCGGATGTGCTAGTAACACCCAATTGGCTCACCCTCCTGGTGGAACATATCGCCGCTCATCCCGAGGCTGGCATCATCTGCCCAACCACGCTGTACCCGGGTGAAACGCCGCCACCGGTACACACACTTGTTGGCGAAACGGCAGCGGTACCTGGCTGCGCGCTCATGATCCGGCGCGATGCCTGGCAGCAACTGGGCGGCTTCGATGAGCGCTATTTCCTCTACTGGGAAGATACCGACCTGTGCTGGCGCGCATGGCTCGCGGGCTGGCGCGTGCTCGAAGACTTTACGGCACTGGTATATCACGAGCGGGGCGGCAGCGCGGGCGGGCGGCGCTGGGATGCGGAAGCGACCAAGAATAGCCTGCGCACCTACCTGAAAACGATGCGTTGGCGGCGCGTTCTTCCCTTTAGCGTGGCGCTGGCGCTAAAAACCGTTGCAAAAATCATACGTTTTCGCCAACCAGCGCTGCTTGGTGCCTGGGCCTGGAACGCCCACCACCTGGGCGAAACCCTGGCGATGCGTCGCGAAATACAACGTACCCGCCGCATTGCGCCAAGCACGCTTGAACAGCACATTGCGGCCCACACGGCCCGCAACCAGCGCGCCCGTCGCAACCGGCATTAGCAGGCTATCCCATGCTATAATGCCTGTATGGCGAACAATTCCGATAACATCATGCAGGCGCACAACCGCCCGCCCAGCGAACCACCGGCGCGAACCGCTGCCACCCTGGAAGACCAACCACTGGCTGCCTCCAACGACACGGATAGTACGCCGAGGATTCGCATTCAGCCCTCACGCGGCTGGATCGCGTTGCAACTGCGCGACTTGTGGGCCTACCGTGAGCTAATCTACTTCCTGATCTGGCGCGATGTGAAGGTGCGCTATAAGCAAACGGCACTGGGCGCGGCGTGGGCAATTATTCAGCCCTTTTTTACGATGGTGGTATTTACGCTGTTCTTCGGCACACTCGGCGGCTTCAACAAAACGGTGCCGGTGAACTATGCGATTTACACGTATGCCGCGCTGGTGCCCTGGACATTCTTTGCCAACGGTTTGAGCCAAGCATCGAATAGCCTGGTCGGCAATGCCAACCTGATCAAGAAGGTCTTCTTTCCGCGCCTGGTGGTGCCGATTGCGGCGGTGCTCTCGGGCGTGGTTGATTTTGTGCTGGCCTTTGCGGTGCTGCTCGGCATGATGGCGTACTTCCAGATCGCGCCCACGCTCAATATTATCTGGCTGCCGTTATTGCTGTTGCTCGCACTCGTCACTGCGCTGGGCGTCGGGCTGTGGCTTTCGGCGCTGAATGTCGAATTTCGCGATGTACGTTATGTCGTGCCATTCCTTATTCAAATCTGGCAGTTCGCCAGCCCAATCGCCTACCCGAGCAGTATTGTGCCAGCACAATGGCGCGCAGTCTATGGGCTCAACCCGATGGTTGGCGTGGTCGAAGGCTTTCGTTGGGCGCTGCTCGGCACGGGTGAAGCGCCGGGGCCGATTATGCTCGTATCCACCTTCGCCGCCCTGGCGTTCCTGGTCAGTGGGGCGTTTTACTTCCGGCGAATGGAGAAGAGCTTCGCCGATGTCGTCTAGGAATCGCAAAATGACAGGTAAAAACCTACAATCTAAAATATTACAATGCCGGATATAGCCATCCGCGCCCAGGGATTGGGCAAACAATTTACGATTGGCGGCCCGCAAGAGCGCTATAAGACGCTGCGCGATACCCTGACTGACCTGGCGCTCGCGCCTGCACGCGGCGTACGTAATGTGCTACGCGGCGAACACCACCCCAGGCCCAAAACCGAAACGTTCTGGGCGCTGCGTGATGTGTCGTTTGAGGTGCGGCGCGGTGAGGTGGTGGGCATTGTTGGGCGCAACGGTGCGGGCAAAAGCACGCTGCTGAAGGTACTTTCGCGCATCACCGAGCCAACCGAAGGCTACGCCGAATTACGTGGCCGGGTTGGCACACTGCTTGAGGTCGGCACAGGCTTTCACCCCGAGCTGACGGGCGGCGAAAATATTTACCTGAATGGCACCATCCTGGGCATGAAACGCGCCGAGATCGAGCGCAAGTTCGATGAAATTGTTGAGTTTGCCGAAGTTGAGCGCTTTATCGATACGCCTGTCAAGCACTACTCAAGCGGCATGTATCTACGCCTGGCCTTCTCGGTCGCGGCGCATCTCGACCCAGAAATACTGATTGTCGACGAAGTATTAGCCGTCGGCGATGCTCAGTTTCAGAAGAAATGCCTGGGCAAAATGGAAGATGTCGCCAGCGCGGGCCGCACGGTGCTGTTCGTTAGCCATAATATGGCGGCGGTGCGTTCGCTGTGCAGCCAGACGATATTATTGCGCAGTGGGCAGGTAGCTGCGATCGGCCCGACCGACCAGGTGATTGGGCAGTATCTTGCATCCAGCGCCGCCGACCTGAGCGCGCAGATTGAACTGCCGCGCGCCGGGCCGGGTGCGCCGGGCGAGGCAACCCACCTATCGTTTTTCGCAAATGATGGCACATCTTCAGCTGAGTTTCGCCTGGGCGAGAACTGGCGCATCCGCCTCGATTTCACCCTCGCACAACCCGTGCCGCATATGATTGCTGCGGTGGGCATCTGCAACTTCGAAGCGCTGCCGCTCGTGAGCTATTGGTCGCAGCCAGCCGATCTTCCAGCTGGTCGTTACTATGTTGAATTTACCTGCGATGCGCCGCTTGCCGCCACTGATCTGCAATTCATCATTGGCCTTTCTACCCAGGAACGCTCGTTTTATTACGTTCCATATGTTGGTCACGTCGCAATTAGCGAAATAGCGTTGAATGAACAACCTTTTCGGGCATCAGGGGCAGGCGTACTCATTAGCACACAACGACCTTTGATTCAAGTAGTAAAAGAATGAAGTTACGTCACCTAGCAGGAAAAGCAATACACCGGGTTCGTAAGCAAATCCGTAGTACCCGCCAAATATCGTATGCGCAATGCGGGGAAGATATCATAGTGCGCTTTATTTTCAATGCATTACGAATTAAGCAACCCAGTTACCTCGATCTCGGCGCACATACGCCCGTACACCTGAGTAATACTTTCTTATTCTATCGTACAGGTAGCCGCGGCGTCTGTGTTGAACCCGATCCAACCTTATTCGCGGCTTTCAAACGGAAACGACCACACGATATTTGTCTCAATATTGGTGTTGGAACTAAAGAAGATGTAGCCAATTTCTATATTATGACAAGTAGATCGCTGAATACATTTGCGCAAGCAGAAGCCGAACGTTATCAGAGCTATGGCAAACAACGTATTGAAGCGATTGTTCCAATACAGCTTAACCCGATTAATCAAATTATTCTTCAGAATTTCAGCACGCCACCGTATTTCTTATCCATTGATATAGAAGGCCTAGAGCTACCAATACTGCAAGAATTAGATTTTGCTGCCCTCCGCCCAATGGTATTATGTGTCGAGACCATTGAGTATACTGAGGATCGAACTGAACAAAAACGCAGGGATTTAATAGAATTTGTACAAAGTAAAGGGTATATGATTTACGCTGATACATACATCAATACAATTTTTGTTGATCGTCAAATATGGCTTAATCGCCCTTGAAGTTGTATATCACAGCTATAAAAGCAGGAAATATCGCGACATCACAAACCTGAACAAACTAATTTCAAGGTTTGCCAACTTGTGAGTATTGCCATTTCAACCCAAGCCCAGGCCGACGCGCAAACGTATGGCTGCGGGTGCTTCTGGTTTGTGAAGGAGCAGGCATGAGATCGCCGCGCGTCGGAACGTTCAACGAATCGAGCCGGGTGGCATGGATTGAGCAAACCTTGCAGAACATCCCGGCGGGCGCGCGCCTGCTCGATGCTGGTGCCGGTGAGCGGCAATTTGAGCGCTTCTGTAATCACCTCAACTATGTGGCGCAGGACTTTGCCCAATACGACGGGCAGGGCAATGGCGCGGGACTGCAGACCGGCGGCTGGGATCAGAGCCGCCTCGACATCGTGAGCGACATTGCCAGTATTCCCGAGCCCGACGCCTCATTCGACGCGATTATGTGTACGGAGGTGTTTGAGCATATTCCGCACCCGGCCCAGGCCATGGCCGAATTTGCGCGGCTGCTGCGGCCGGGCGGCTACGTGCTCATCACCGCGCCCTTTTGCAGCCTTACGCACTTCGCGCCCTATCATTTTTACACTGGATTCAGCCGCTATTTCTACGACCATTATCTGGCGCAACACAACTTCGAGCTGCTCGATTTTCAGCGCAACGGCAACTATTTTGAATATATCGCCCAAGAGCTACGGCGGGTGCCGCGCGTAGCGAGCCAGTACGGCGGTACGCGCTTACGCCTGCACGAGCGGCTGGCAGCGCGGGTGCTGCTGGGCGCACTACAGCGTTTCTCGGCGGTAGGGGCAGGATCGGACGAGCTGCTCTGCTTTGGCTGCCATGTGTTTGCGCGGAAACGGGTAGAAGCCACATGAAATTACTTGTGTGCACATCGTACTACTACTATGGTAACCCGCGCGGCCTCGAACCGCAGTTCTATTACATGTACAAGGTGCCTGTGTCCATGGGCTTCACCGCCGACTTTTTCGACTATTTTACGGCGGCGGCAGTGGGTGTTGAGCAAATGCGGCGGGTGTTCCTGGCAACCGTGCGTGGCGGCGGGTATGATGCGGTATTTATCGCCACGCACCGCGACGAGTTCGATGCCGAAACATTGGCCGAGGCCGGGCGCGTGTGCCCGATCATCGCCTGGAATAGCGATGACGAGTGGCGCTGGGAGAGCTATTCGAAACAGCAAGCGCCGTGGTATATCTTTATGGTGACGAACAGCCCCAACATCTACGCGCAGCATAAGGCGGCGGTGCCTAACCTGTTGCACGCGCAGTGGGCGTGTAGCGGTTTCTGGGATGGGCGCAACACGCGCAAAGACATCGACTTCAGCTTTATGGGCCAGGTCTATGGCAGCCGCGCGGCGCAAATCCGCTGGCTGGGCCGCCATGCTGGCTTACAAGCATATGGCAAAGGAACGCGGCATTATATTCACCCCAACGCCGGTAAGGAAGCACCGCTCAAGCAAGCGCAGCGCCTGGTGCAGCGGACCATTCTCAAATATGCGCTCCCGAGCATTGCCGATGAAGTGAGCGTGCTCAGTCTCGACCAGGTGAACGCGATCTGGAACCGCAGCAAAGTTTCCTTCACTCCACTCGACAGCTCGCAGCAAAATGTGCGCCAAATCAAAGGCCGTGTGTTCGAAATGGGTCTGAGCGGCACGCTTATGCTCGCGCATACCGCGCCATACCTCGACACCTATTACGAGCCAGGCAAGGAATATGTGCCCTTTGAAACCCTGGAAGAGTGTGCCGAAAAAGCACGCTTCTACCTTAAGCACGAGACAGCACGCGCTAACATTGCCGCTGCCTACGCGCGCCGTACCGAGGCTGAACATATGTGGCACCACCGAATTACGCATGTTCTCAAGGCGGCTGGCATCTTGTAGTGTATCGACATAGACCTGAATATGAGCGAAGAAATGGGTAACAGGTTCAGCGCCAACGCGAAGCAGCCATGAGCGCGCAGCCAGCGGTAACCGTGCTCATGCCAGTCTATAATGCTGCTGCATACCTCGCCGCAGCGCTCGACAGTGTGCTGAAGCAAACATTTGCCGATTTCGAGCTACTCGCGATCGACGATGGCTCAACCGATGATAGCGGCGCACTGCTGGCAAGCTATGCTGCCCGTGACGCGCGGCTACGCGTGGTACCGGGCGAGCGCAACCTCGGGCTGATTGCACGGCTGAATCAGGGGTTGGAGCTGGCGCGCGGGCGCTATATTGCCCGCATGGATGGCGACGACCTGTGCTTGCCCACACGGCTAGCGCGCCAGGTCGCGCTGCTCGATGCACAGCCAAACGTAGCGCTCTGTGGGAGCTGGGTGCAAACTTTCGGCGACGCTGCTACGCGCATCGAGCGCTACCCTAGCGACGATGCTGGCATCCGCTGCGAGCTGCTCTTTCGCAATGTGCTGGCCCACCCGGCAACCATGCTACGCCGCGCTTGCATCATTCGGCATGCGCTCTGGTACGATCCCACCTTTATTCATGCTGAGGATTACGCGCTTTGGATCCAGATCGCTAACTATGGACAGATCGTCAACATTCCTGAGGTATTAGTCCACTACCGTATCCACGCCGCGCAGGTGGGCACGCGCGAGCGCGCTGCACAAACCGCCGCCGCCGCACGAGTGCGCCTGGGGCAGCTACACGGGCTTGGGCTGAACCCAGGCACAGCCGAGCAAGCCGCGCACGAAGCAATAAGCGCGGTTCAATTCCAGCCCTCGCGCGCATTTGTTAACGCCGCCGAAGCCTGGCTGCAACGTATTCTCGCCGCCAACCGCACCAGCAAACGCTACACCGAAACTGCGCTGTTGCCAGTGCTAGGGGCACGCTGGTATACGGTTTGCCGATTTTCAACCGAGCTAGGGCCGTGGGCCTGGTGGCGCTTCCAGCGCTCATCCTTTGCCCGTCACGCCCCGATCGACCAGCGGCGGCGCGCAAAGTTTCTGTTCAAAGCCCTTGCGCGCACCGCCACAACCAGCTAATCATCTTATCCAGCGCCTGGGATGTACTGGGCGATGTTCTACCAATACCGCCATCAGGCTGCTCAAAAGCAAGCATTGCTACACCATGAACCTGACATTTTGTGGCTACGATAGCCCAACCCATATTGGCGGCCCGAATACCGTATTACGGCGGCTATTGCCAGCGTTGCCTGCATATGGCGATACCCCAAGCGCCGTGCTACTGCAAACCACCGGACGCGCAATTGGTGCTACTGCCCAGGATCTACGCCGCCAGCACATCGCTGTAGCCGAAATGCCGCGCCCGCGCTCAACTGAGGCGCTGCTGCGCATACTTCTAAGTCGGTGCGCTAGTGCCGATGTGTTCGCACCCGATTATGTTGCGCCAGCGTATTTCGCGGCGCGCTGGTTGCGCCCGGCAGGCATTGTCACTATCGGCACCATCCACGGCGACGATGCGTTCTACGACGCGCTGCTCGACGAGTTTGTGGCCGGGCCGCCTGAGCAACAGATAGATGGCCTGGTATGCGTATCGCGTTTTGTCGAAGCCCGCGTGCAGGCAAAGCTGGCCGGACGCCCCACCCGCACGGTTATTCGCTGCATTCCGAATAGTATGCCACTTCCGCCGAGGGTTGCCCGCCCGCCCGAAGCCGAACTACGCATGTTATACGTCGGGCGGCTGGCCGAAACCCACAAGCGCGCCACCGATGTTGCACGTGCGATGTGCCGAGCAGTGCGGGCCGTACCAGGCACCAGCGGCGCGCTCTATGGCGACGGCCCCTCGCGCCGCATGGTACACGACATTCTTGTAACCGAGGGTGCTGGGTTGCCGGTGCAGCTGATGGGCAGTGTCACGAGCGAACAGATTGAGGCTGAGCTACTGCGCAGCCATGTGCTGGTGCTGCTTTCCGATTCGGAAGGACTGCCCATGGCCGTGATGGAAGCCATGGCGTGCGGTGTGGTGCCCATCTGTATGAACTTACCGACCGGCGCGCTGGAGCTGGTAGAACATGAACAAACCGGCCTGCTCGTCGAAGATCGGGGTGAGGCATTTGTTGCAGCTATTCGCCGCCTACGCGAAGAACCAGGGTTGTGGCAGCGCCTTTCGCAGGCAGCACGCGCCCGCATTGCCGAGCGTTACACCCCCACACAAAGCGCCAGCCAGTGGCACGCCTTCGCCGCCGAACTCCGTGAGCAGGCCCTGCCACGGCAGCTACTTGCGCTACCGCCGCGTTTCGTACTGCCACCTGTGCGCCCAGCCCTCGTACACCTCGACGAGCGCGCGCTGCCGCCACACCGCTATGTGCTACGCCAGGCGCGCCGTGCCCTAGGGCGAGTTCGGCGGCGCATCCGAGGCGGCTAAAGCTTCGGCAAGCATAAAATGCTATCACGGCCTGGAAGAGCCAGACCGCGACAGCAAACAGCCACGCGCCAAAACCACTCTACCTGTTAGTTGGTGCGCGGTGGATTCGTATCAGGCGCATCAGAATCGGGCTTAGCGGGGGTGTTTGGTGTGGTAGCGTCGGGGCTTTTAGGCGTAGTCGGCGGCGAACCCAGCGCCTCGGGCGTCTTCATTTGCTCTACGCCGGTATTTGGTGCATCGGTACGCGGCGGAATCTGGCTTGCCCGGCCAATACCGACCGGTGCGCTAGCGGTTGGCGTATCCTCAATCACGGGTTGAGGGCTATTGGGTGTTGGATCAACTGCGGGCATAGGAAAAGGTTCGCGATCGACTGTGACAGGATTCGGTACACCATATTCAACCGCCTGGTTCACCGTCTGACCGCTAGCATCGTGGGACTCCACATGCACAGGCTTGTTACCGCTCAGCATATCCGTCTGATTTTCGCGGAGTGAGGAAGCACCAGATTCCACCAGAATGCGGCGCACATCAAGCGCTTGGGCTGCATCCAATTTCACCGCTACCAATGTTTTGCCTGCATGTACCTGCTGCTCATAGTGCCGCGCCTCTTGCTCGGAGATACCGCTGAAATCAATGAGCGCCGCCGATACACCGCCAACCAGCGCACCTGTTACGGCACCAGTAAGCGCGGCACCGAGCGCGCCAAAAGCTATAAAGGGACCAACCCCTGGAATAAGCAGTGCGGCTAAACCAACCAGGCCGCCCCACACGGCCCCCACGGCGGCACCTTCACCCGCCGAAACATCATCGACACTACTAATTGGCGCGCCTGTTTCAGTAGCACGCGAGATAATCGACACATCATCAATGTCCAGCTCACTACTGCGTAGCGCATCGATTGCCTGGCGCGCATCAATTGGGTCATCAAAAATCCCTAGAATTGTCTGTTTCATGATATTCTTGCTCCTCGGCAGCTATGTACGTTTACGCACATCGACCACTGCTTCTACACAACCAGGAAAAAGGTAGCAAAAAGTATGCCAATCACAAAAAAGGCCAGGTGGTTGAGCAACCACCCGGCCCACAGCGCGATAATTGGTTTTCATGTTACCAGAAGCGACGACGGGAGCCGCCCCGCCCACCGAAAACCATACTAAATATCATGAGCATAATAAACCCACCCGGCCAGAAATGGCCTGTGCCAAACAGCACTGCCAGCAAGCCAAACCCAACAACTCCCTTTACCGCCTTATCAAAATTCCCTTGTGCGAGCTGGCTAAAGAGAATGCTCAGGCCAATCAGCACCAGAATACCGGGCCAGATCGCCCCATTCATGAGCAGAATTGCCAGGCCAATGAGAAATACGATCGGGCCAGGATTCTGCCGCGCGCTGCCTGGGCGATACGGCGGGGCTGCTGGCCGGTACGGTTGCAGCTGCGGCGGCGTTGCGGTACGTGGGTAGCTCTGGCGCGGCTGCAGCTGGGGCCGGGGCGGCTGCGGGCGTGGCGTTGGTGCTGGTGCCTGCACCTGCGGCTGCGCCGTAAAACTGCGGCCACACCCGGCGCAAAAGCGCACACCTTCGGGATTGTGGGCATAGCACACCGGGCACACCGTTCCTGTCAGTCGCGTGGTCGGGCCGGTGCTTGCGTGTGTTAACGCTGCCCCACAATCAATACAAAACTGTGCATCACCTGGGTTCGCCTCCCCACAGCGCGCACAAATACGTTCAGCCATGCGTAACGTCCTCAATATCCGGTAGCAAGCCATGCCACATAGGCAGCCAACCGCCGGTTTCCAGTTTACCGTTCCAACAGTTATACGCTCGCGAGCAGTAAATGTTGCAGCCAACCTTAAAATGATTGACAGTCGCAAAACGTCGCGGTATCATAGCGCAACCCCAATGGACCCGCTCAGCAGAAGGTTGGAAACCATGCACCGCGCGTATCATCGCTGGGATAGCCCCGCGCTCAACCGTCCCATGGAATTATTGGTATTCGGGCATGCTGGCGCACCAGTTATTGTGTTCCCTACTTCGCAGGGCCGCTTTTATGAGTACGAAGATCGCGGCATGGTTGGCGCGCTGTCGCATCATCTTGAGCAAGGCTGGGTTCAGCTGATTTGCGTTGATAGTGTCGATGCCGAGAGCTTCTATTGTGAGTGGGCGCACCCACGTGGCCGCCTCTATCGCCACGACCAGTACGAGCAGTATATTCTGAATGAAGTATTGGCATTTGTGCGTTCACAGAATAGTAACCCCTTCACCATGGCACACGGCTGCTCATTCGGCGCGATCCACGCCATGATGTTCGGCCTACGCTACCCCACGCGCTTCAATCGTGTGCTCGGGTTTTCGGGCTATTACGATATACACCGCTTCCTGAGCGGCTATCACGACGAAGAAGTACATCACCATAATCCGATCGATATTGTGCGCCACCTGCAAGAAGGCCAGCTTGCGAACGAACTACGCCGCACCGAGATCATTATGGCGATTGGGCGCGATGATAGCGCAGCCGGCACGAATCATGAGTTATCCGATGCGCTGTGGAGCAAGGGTATTTGGCATGCAATGCGCTGGTGGGATGGCTGGGCACACGATTGGCCCTACTGGCACCGCATGATCCAGATGTACATTAACGGCGCTGATTAAGCCAAAAACCTGAATGCAGAACATGTCACGGCTGTTGAGATCTCATCACGCTGATGCAAAGGATCGAGGATATGGCAGTACGCGCGCAGCCCGTAAGCTTTCCTGCATTCACTCTGCCGCTGCTCAACGGCTACCTGGCCCAACCCGACGGTGATGGGCCATTCCCGGCGCTGGTGGTAGTACACGAGGCATTTGGCCTCAACGACGATATACGCTCAATTACGCAGCGCTTTGCCGCCGAAGGCTACCTCGCGCTGGCCGTCGACCTGTTTAGCGGGCGCAACCAGGCGCTATGTATGGCGCGCCTCTTTGCCGGCATGCTGCGCAATTCGCTCGAACATGGCGGCGTGCGCGATTTACAAGATGCGCTGACATACCTCGCGCAGCATCCCAAAGCCAACCCTGCCCGTGTCGGCGCAGTGGGCTACTGTATGGGCGGCAGCCTGGCAATTGCCCTGGCATGCGCCGATAGCCGTTTGAAAGCGATTGCCCCCTACTATGCGATGAATCCGCGCCCACTCGAAGCAGTAGCGCGCGCCTGCCCGGTGGTTGGTTCATACCCACAGCCCGATTTCACCACGAAAGCAGGCGAGACACTCGACGCAGCACTGGACACCTATGGCGTTCCGCGCGACATCAAGATCTACCCAGGTGCCAAACACTCGTTCTTCAATGGTGGGCGCAACTACAACGCCGACGCGGCCCAGGATTCGTGGGAGCGCGTGCTAACGTTTTTCCGCGCGTATGTCTAAACCCATAGAAAGCAGAGCACGACCCTAAGGAACCGGCGTTTGCCTTATAAGGAGGATACATTGACGAAGAAAATCGGTATTATGGTTGGCCGCGAGAATACCTGGCCTAACGCGTTCATCGAAGAAGTCAACCGCCGCAATGATGGGGTTGTTGCCGATTTCGTAAAGATTGGCGGCACGCACATGGCCGAATCCTGCGAATATGATGTCATCGTTGATCGTATTTCGCACGAAATCCCCTATTATCGCGCCTTCCTCAAAACCGCTATGATGAGCGGCACCTATATCATCAATAATCCCTTCTGGTGGAGCGCCGACGACAAATTTACTGGGGCCACCATCGCTACCTACCTGGGAGTGCCTCATCCACGCAGCGTTGCGCTACCCACTCACTCGTATATTGAAGGCATTGTGCACCACGAATCGCTGCGCAACCTGGTCGATCGCATCCCCTGGGAAGACCATGTTGACTATGTCGGTGGGTTCCCGGTGATCCTCAAGCCAGCCTGGGGCGGTGGCTTCAAGAATGTCTACAAAGTGCATAGCATGGAGCAGCTCTGGGAAGCGTATAACCAGACCGGTATCGAGTGCATGATGCTGCAAGAATTCATCCAGTGGGATAAATTCGTGCGCTGCTTGGTGATCGGCCAGAACCATATCCAGGTCATCAAGTTCGATATCAATGCACCATACCCGCACCGCTATTTCGATGAACCCGATTACCTGACCACAGACGAGCACGATAAGGTAGTCGAATATGCGTTTAAGCTATGCCGTGCGCTAGGCTACGATATGAACACCTGCGAATTCGCGCTCAAAGATGGCGTGCCCTATGCCATCGATTTCACCAACCCCGCACCCGATATGGATTACTGGTCGCTGAAGGAAAAGTTCTTCTCCTGGGTTGTTAAGGCAATGGCCGACCTGTGTATCGAAAAAGCTAAGGCCGGGCGAGGGCAGCAGAACGAAATTCATTGGAGCAAGCTGATCAACCCGCAGCCGTAAGCCGGATTACCGCTGGTACGTGGCACCAGGGGCCACCTGCGCCACACACTGCGATGGAGGTTTTGATGCTCGAAGAGGCCATTGCCCATTATCATGCGCTGCTCGACGCCGACACCGCGCGCGCGACCTACGAGCAACTCACGACCGAGCAGCGCGAACACAACCTGTTCTTTGGCACACGCCCATTGGCGTCGGTGTTGCGCCCGCGCTTCATCACGCACGAACAGTATGCCTTGCTCCAAAACGCCGTTGGGCTGATCACACGCGCCGCCAACCGCCTGGCCGCACGGATGGACGACGTGCCAGCGCTACGAGCCGACCTTGCGCTAACCCCGGTGGAAGAGCGTCTGATTGCGATGCACCCTGGCTACCCCGAGCCAAGCGCGCACTCACGAATGGACACCTTTCTCACAATAGATGGGCAATCGCTTCAGTTCGTTGAATATAATGCCGAAAGCCCGGCGGCGATTGCCTATGAAGATGTGCTCTCAGAGGTGTTTGTGCAGCTGCCAGCAATGCAGCGTTTCGCCGAACACTATAAGCTCAGCGCGCTACCTGGCCGCCAGCACCTGCTGAATACGCTCTTGAAAGCCTGGCGCGATTTCGGCGGCCAGCACCCACCCACCATCGCGATCCTCGATTGGAAGGGATTACCAACTCATTCCGAGTTCTTACTTTTCCAGCAGTTCTTTCGCGAGCATAACCTCGAAGCAATCATCTGCACGCCCGACGATCTGCGCTTCGCCGATGGCAGGCTCACCGCACACACCGATACTGGTATCACGCCGATTGACCTAGTGTACAAGCGCGTGTTGACCAGCGAGTTCATCATACACTATGGCGACCAGATATTTGAACATCCACTGGTGCAAGCATACGCCGCTGGCGCGATTTGCATGGTTAATTCCTTCCGCGCTAAGCTCTTGCACAAGAAAAGCATTTTCGCACTGCTCACCGACGATGCCCTAGCAGGCGAGTTCAGCGCCGACGAGCGCGCCGCAATTGCGCGCCACATCCCCTGGACACGGCTCGTGCGCGCTGGCACAACCTCCTACCAGGGCAGCACCATCGATCTACTTGCGTTTGCGCGCGCCAACCAGGAGCGGCTATTACTCAAGCCCAACGACGAATATGGTGGCAAAGGCATTGTCATCGGCTGGGAAACCAGCGCGAGCGAGTGGGGGCAGGCGCTCACCGAAGCGCTCCAGAGTCCCTTCGTGCTCCAAGAGCGCGTCGAGATTGCCTACGAAGATTACCCGGCAATGGTCGATGGGGCGCTCCATATCGGTCGGCGGCTCGTCGATACCGATCCATTCCTGTTTGGTACCCAGGTGCAGGGTAGCCTTTGCCGCCTTTCCACCGTTACGTTGCTCAACGTTACCGCTGGTGGTGGCTCAACCGTGCCGGTATTCCTGATTGAACCAACGTAACCAATGGCTAGCAATATGCAGCGGCACAGCGTGGCGCTTCTCCACAACGCTACGCTAGCCCTGCCCAAGGCCAGGCGGAGTAACCCGCTCACCCTAGAGATGGAGAGATGAAGATGAGCACGCTCGATCCAATGTCGCCTGATTTTCCGTTCACTATCGGTATCGAAGAAGAATATCAGGTGGTCGATCCGGAAACGCGCGAACTGCGCTCGTACATTACCCAGATTCTTGATCGCGGGCAAACTATTCTGCGTGAGCAGATCAAACCCGAGATGCACCAGAGTATTGTTGAGGTGGGCACGCAACCCTGCCGCAACATCAGCGAAGCCCGCGCCGAAGTGCTCAAGCTACGTGGCACCATTGCCAGCCTCGCCTCAGTACATAATCTGAAGATCGTCGCTGCCGGTACCCACCCTATCTCCTCGTGGATGAATCAGGAAATAACCCCGTTCGAGCGCTATAAGGGCGTTGTAGAAGAAATGCAACAGCTCGCCCTGCAGCTGCTGATTTTCGGCATGCATGTCCACGTTGGCATGCCAAACGATGATGTAGCGATTGAACTGATGAACGTGGCACGCTACATTCTGCCACACCTACTGGCGCTTTCTTCATCATCACCCTTCTGGATGGGACGCAATACCGGGTTCAAATCCTATCGCGCATCGATCTTCTCGAACTTCCCGCGCACAGGTATTCCACCATCCTTCCACTCAGCCAGCGAATTCCAGAGCTACATCAACCTGCTGATTAATACCAAATCAATCGACAATGGCAAGAAGATCTGGTGGGATCTCCGCCCGCACCCGGTGTTCGGCACCCTCGAATTCCGCGTGTGCGATATTGCCACAAAAGTGGAGGAATGCCTGGCATTGGCGGCAACAATGCAGGCGCTCATCGTCAAGTTTTACCGCATGTTCGAGCAAAACACCACCTTCCGAGTATATCGGCGCGCCCTGATCAACGAGAACAAATGGCGCGCGCAACGCTATGGCCTCGATGGCAAGCTGATCGACTTTGGGAAGCGCACCGAGGTGGAAGCGAAGGCGCTGGTGCACGAAATTGTGGAATTGGTTGACGATGTGGTTGACGAGCTGGGCAGCCGAAAAGAGGTTGAGTACTTACTCACCATGTGTGAGCAAGGCAGCAGCGCCGACCGCCAGCTGAAGGTGTTTAAGGAAACTAACGACCTGAAGGCGGTAGTCGATAACCTGATTGCCGAGACAATGGAGGGTGTGCCAACCGTTGATCTGGGACATCACGAATAGCAGTAGACATTCTTAACTACTAGGTCAGAATATCCTGCGCAGTGGTTACTCGTGCTCCGTCTCATCAATACGCTTCACCAGCGCATTCACCAGCCGAATGGCCCGGTCGAGCGCCTGGACATCAATATGTTCAGGGGTATCGGCCGGGCTGCCGCGCAATCCAGGCCGACCTTCAGCCTCCAGGCCAAGCAGTGCCAGTGTGCGGTAACCAGCGCGCCGAAGTGGGCGAATAAGTGTTGGCTCGCTGGTATACGCACGCGGCTCAGCATTGATCAGTGGATCGGCGGCATCGGCCTCAGCCACCAACCGCAGCAGTAACGAGTCAGCTATGCGCTGCGGCAGCCGCCCCTCGCGGGTCGCATAGCTTGGCTGGCCCCCGCCCAACGACTCTAGCCCCACAAACAGTGTCGTATTCCGATCAAATGGGTAGCGCCGCAAAAAATCGACCAGGCCTGCCCCGCTATCGGTTGCGCCTAATGCCACTGCCCAAAGCTCGGTATGCTCAAGCCCACCGAGCGTATCGGCGCTTTGCAGCAGCCCGGCCAGCGACCCGGCGTGATTAGCAGCACCCGCCGTTGGCGGCGCATACGCCACCAGGCTTTCACAGACAGCCACAAGCCATAGCGCCACTACACCAACAAATTGCACATACCACAGCCAGCGGCGCAGCTCGATTGGACCAAAAAAAGCACCTACACCAAGAAGTACAATCAATCCACAGCACACCAGCCGTATTAGCCGCGGCTGCGAGCCGGTACCCAGCACCCGCACCCAGCGATCGGTCGCAGGCGGGGAATCAAGCGCAGCGAGCAGCACCACCCGCCAGCGTGGTGAGCTGTTGAGCGCGCGCGTGGCGATGACATTCTGGCAGGGGCGCTTGCGCTGCAACAGTGGCATTGCTGGCCGCCACCACCCCACCGCTGCCAAGCCAATATTCCATAGTGCAAGCGCTAACGATGGAATTGGCAGCCAATAGTACAGCACCACCCCGATAAGTCCCAACAGCGCAATCAGCAGTCCATCCCAGCCAATGCCAACCGGCGCGCGGAACGCATCAGCCGACACGCGCAACCCCGCTCGGCGCATACGGCCATCGAGGTATGCAGCGGCCTGGGCTTCACCAAGCGACGTAGCGCGGCGCGGGCCGATCTCGCCTGCGATGCGGCTAATCGCATCCTGCGGTTCTTCGCGCAATCGCCGAAGCAAGCTGCCGGGCGGCATCCCCGCGCCAGGCACGAAAGATTCATCGGGCAGGCGAAACGAGCGTTGCATAACCTCATCAAAAAGCGGGCTGTATGGCGCGAAACTGGGTTTTTAGGGGAAGGTACCACGCGCCGATGGGCTGACAAAAGTACTACACCCTACTAGGCCGGTATTCCTCATAGTAGCACAAAAAGTAGTACTTAAGTGTCATTGAGAAAACACACACGCCATGGCATTATATACCTGTAAGTTGTTCGTCGTTATTCGGTTACACTTTACCACGAAAGGGAAACAACAGCAATGCTTCGCAGTTTTTTTGCTAAGGAAGAGGGCCAGGGCCTCGTCGAGTACGCGCTCATTCTGGTTCTGATCGCAATTGTTGTCATTGGTATTCTGACCGTACTCGGTGGCAAAGTCAGCCAGGTCTTCAGCTCAATCAATAGCGGTCTGGGCTAGAACGCACTGCTCCTACGAACAGATGAGGCGGTACCATTCGGTACCGCCTCATCTGTTCGTAGGGCTGCATTATTACACTACTTTGCAAGCGAGAAGGCTTTTCTTATACTAAAGACTTTCGCTTACTTGTTTACATGCCTGCGGCAGCACGGTACTTTTTTCTTTTTCTTGGTGATTTTTTGCGCTCCGCGCAAAAAAATCACCAAGAAAAAGAAGAATCTGCTTGAGTAAGCGAAAGTCCTAATACTCTTATTCAAACTTTCGCTTGTCGTATATACGCCTGTGGCAGCGAAGTAGTGTATTTCTTCTTTCTTTGACGATGTTTCACTTGGAGTGCCAAATACCGCTAAGGAAGTGAAGCAATTACCCAGATAAGCGAAAATCTTAAAAATGTGGATTTGATCTGGGTGAGCAACGCTCTTAGTAATAGTTCAACACTAAATAGTACTATTATTATTAGTACTCGGATAAAAACCAGTGTTTAGTACTTTTTGCATTTAGTACTAATGAACCATTGAATGAGACATGCGCTTATGCGATACTAAACCCGTAGAGATGTTCTACATCGCACTCATTCATCTAAGCCGAAAGGGAACACCACAATGCTTCGCAGTTTTTTTGCTAAGGAAGAGGGCCAGGGCCTCGTCGAGTACGCGCTCATTCTGGTTCTGATCGCAATTGTTGTCATTGGTATTCTGACCGTACTCGGTGGCAAAGTCAGCCAGGTCTTCAGCTCAATCAA
>WBZP01000194.1_pt1 | contig 86807 bp, 61 predicted proteins | sample 5204301 | NCBI WGS metagenome assembly WBZP01 (sample SAMN12412401, study PRJNA552823) | activated sludge metagenome | isolation source: activated sludge from nitrification reactor of wastewater treatment plant... | place: USA: Pennsylvania | collected 2017 | reverse complement strand
GGTCAGTAACCAATTGCATTGAGGTATCCTGTCGAGCTTAGAGGAGCCATCTGACCGCTTTTCTGTCCGGTCCACAGGTCTGTCGGTTCCTGGTGTCTGCCTCGTCAGGCTGGGGTCCTGTCCCGGGCGCCAGAACGTCTTGGTCGATCACCTATTGCATTGAGATGTCCTGTCGAGCTTAGGGGGACCATCTGGCCGTTTTTATGTCCGGCCCACAGGTCTGTCGGTTCGAGGTGTCTGCCTTGTCTGTCTGGGGTTCTGCCCCGGTTTCCCTGAACTAAAATGTCTGGTCGGTGTGGGGAGTGGTCTGACCTATTTCTGAAAATCCGGCAAATTCTGTCTGTTGACCGGCATTTTATTGGGCGGGCCGATGCGAACTAACGTTTTGCAGATTGGCGATGTTGGGGAATTTAAAGTACAAATGCTCAATAGAATTCCAATGCTCAAAATTAGCACTTCAGCCGCCATATTGCCAAACCGATGTTAGTGGCAGTTAAAATTTTATTCTGTATTCTATATTTGCAATAAAACTTCTTGTCAAGCCATCTGGTCTACTATCTCTCACAATAAAAGGCATTCCCACATTTAACTGGATAATATTTTTGCTGTTTATTTCATAATCTAAGTAAGCATTTCCATTAAGTGTAAGTCCTTGCGAACCTTTTATTTCTTGTTTAACATTAAATTCATCCGTGTATTTGTCGTTTGTCAAGTGATAGATTGGTAAAACGCTCGGTGTCAATTTAAGTTTTGAGTTTATATTTATTGGGTATGATACACGTAGTAAAACATCGCCACTTCTTTCAAATTTATTTGTTGATTGAAATGTTCTCAGTTCAGAATTAATTGGATAATTCGTTGCGATAAATTGATTGTCATTTTGTGTTAATGGTTGCTGAATGGCAGCTATGAATTGGATTTTCTTAACCTCATATCCAATTCCGAATATAAGGTCAAATGTTCCCAAACTTGCTTGATAGTCCATTGGTAAAGGAAGTTTGTCATAGGTTTTACTTGCATTTGATAATGGGATCTTTGCACCTAATGTAAGTTTTAACTTTTCACTTGCTTTAAAATTAGCATTTATAAAAATGTCTGAAAGTCCGAAAGTAGATATTCCATTTCCGTTTTGAGCAATTGTTGTCAATTTAGCATCAAGTCCAAATTTCTTACTCAATTGTCGGTTGTACTCTAAATAATTACCGTAAACAGAAATAGAGTTGTCAGCCTTGCCATAGAAGACACCAATTTTAAATTGGTTGTTCAATACCTCAGTGCTGTCCTTACTGTTGGGCTTAAAACTATTGATTGTACAAAAGCCTGCGTCACTACAACCTTGTCCATAAGAATAGCACGCTCCGATAGCGAACAAGATTGTTGCGATTGAAATAAATTTAGATTTTGTCATATTTGGTTTTTATCGTTGAGTTTGTCTTAATTTTCACTAACGTTTGGCGGCTTTGCGAAGAAGCGGATTTCGGAGCTCAAAACTGTCAACATAGCACAAAAGTTGATGCGGGGTAGAATGTTCAATTAACCACTGAACCCGCTTTTTTGCAAAACCGCTGTTACCTGCTGGCCTTCTGTCCACCGTGTCATTGTAAGCGTTGTCAATATTGAGTTGCCTTGTCATTCTCTGCTGTGTTTGTCGGGTTGTTTGTCGGTGTATTTTTATTTTTTTGAAGCGTTAGGAAATTTTTTAAAACAATTTTTGTCTGCGTTGGTAAAGCAAGCTCTTTTGCAATTTTTGGTCTGTGGGATGGCTTGTGCGAATTGCAAATGTGCTTGCTTTTGAGGTTGGCATAATTACTTACTATAAATAGGATTAGTCCGAAAATCAATGTATTTACTTTGACACTCAAAAGTAGTGGAATTATAAATGCTTATCACACCAAAACCAGCAGGTAAATTGTCAAAGCCCCACTTAATTGTTTTGTGAAACTGAAATGATGCAGCAGGTGGTGAATAGAATTTTGTTCCACCAATTGTGGTTTCGTTTACTTGATGCTGGTGTCCATACAAAACAAGTTTTACATTGTTAAATTGATTGATAACTTCAAAAAATTCTTCTGCATTTTCAAGCATCCTATCATCTTTCCAAGTTCCTGATTTAATTGGTGGATGATGCAATGCAACGACAATTTGTTTAGTTGCGTTTTGTTCCAATTCTAATTTTAAAAAATTTAATTCGCTAATGGACAAAACCCCTCTGCTCCGATTTTTTCCGTCTGAAGAAATTGCTACACTATTTAGAAGAATGAAGTGAATTCCATTCACAGTAAAAGATTTCTCGCTTCTGATATTTGTCTGATTGTTGAACAAATGAATCGCTTTCAAATTGTCATGGTTGCCTGCAATCCAATATGTAGGTTTGTTTAATGAGGAAAATATTTCTCTTGCATTCAGATATGATTCATCACTTCCATTCTCTGAAATGTCTCCTGTGACAAGTATGAATTCAATTTCGGTTTCAATCTTTTTTAGTTCCGAAAATATTTTGAAATGGATTTCATTGATGGGAATGTTATGCAATTTGATATTGCCACCTTCAAGTAAATGTGAATCTGTTATCTGAATAAATTTCATATCACTCATGTAAATACTGAATAGTTTTGATATTCATCACAGCCGTTGCAAATTCCGTCACGAATTTCGTTAAGCAAATTGTTGCGGTAATTATTCAATGCCTCTGAATTCCAAATAGTGCTCAAACCTTCACTCAAAACATTTCCAAAATTGGTTTTGTATGTATAATCGTTGCAGCACAAAATAATATTTCCTTCCGCTGATATAGCTAATTTCCTAAACGGATAATTGCAAAATTCAGAAAGAAGTTTTCTGTTGCTGTCTTTAATTGTTCCCGCATAATTTGAAAGAACTTCTTCCGTGCTTCTCTTATTGTATGTAATTTTTGGATTGTTTTTAAAATCACGAATAATTTTCTCTAATGGTTTAGAAATTTTGTCGGGAAATTTTTCTCTGTCTCTTCGATAATCGTTGATGTTTATATTGTCAAGCCCCGAAAGAAGGAATTCATCCAAAAGTTTGCTGCTTAAATTTTTTCCGTTTGTTGTAATGTCAATAAAAAATCTTGCAGATTTACTTCTTGCATACCTTATCATTTCCATTAACCTTGGTTCAATCAATGGTTCGTTTGTCATATACATGGCAACCCTACCACTAAATTCCATTTCAGCAAGTTCATCAATGACTTTTGTAAAAACATTCCAGTCCATTGATTTTAATGGTCGGTTGTAATGTGCTTGAGGACAAAATTTGCATTTGCGATTACAGTCGGTTCTTGTTTCCAAAAGAACTTGTGAGAACAAAGGATATTTTCCGTTGTCAGCAAAATACTTTTTCAAATAATCAATGTCTGTATGAAAAGATTCATTCTTTCCTTGTTGCTCTTTACGTTGGGCAATTCCATTCTTTTCTACATACATGGCAATTCGGTTTGAAGTATTTCAAAAAGTTTTTTATTGCCCGATGTCCATTCAACTTTGCTTGCATCAGCGGAAATAATTTTGTTAAACATTCCTTCAATTGTATTGCTATCAGTAGAAAGAGTAACTCCAAAAATGTTAGGGGAAACACTTTGTGCAAAAGAAATGTTTGCTTGCTGTTCTGTCCCTCTAACTTCACAAGTAGTTGAAAATAGTATTGCAGGCATATTTAATGAAAGTAACTCACTTACAGTGTTTCTTCCGCCCCTTGAAATAACTGCTTTTGTTGAATTGTAAAGTTGTGCAGGATTATGAATGTGTTTGTGTATTTCAATATTTGAATCACCATTTTTAAAATGATTAACTCTTGAATAAACTGTTTCGCTACCGCAGTAAATATCAAAGAGAAATTCTTGCTGCTTATTTGCAAGTTCAATTATCTGTTGTGAGATTCGGATTGTGTTTTCAAAAAACAAGTCACTTGAATTTACTGTTCCACCACCCAAAATACAGGCAATACGATTGCTGTTTGCATCGGGAATGATTCCATCAAGGTCATGTCTGATAAAAGTATTGATAGAATGAAATGATTTCTTGAAAGTATTAGGCCTTTCCACTTTCAGAAGTCCGTGAACAATTGTAATGTCCGCTTTTGAATAACACTCTTTGAAGAAAAGTTGACTGCTTAAATTATTGTGAGGATTCTCTACATCAAAGGGATTAAGCAGTGTAACTACAATCACTTTTGGAAATCGCAACTTAATGGTGGTTACTAATAATGGTTCACCATCAATGAGAATAAAGTCGGGACTATATTCTTCTATTGAATCAATAATTGTTTCACCGCTTTTACTAACAGGAATAATTCCAATTGAAGAAATGTCATTTCGGTTTTCAACATTTCTGAAATCAAAATTATATGACTTTCTAAGTTCATATCCTTGAAAATAAGTGTAAACAACTGCTTCAAGTTTTTCAGAAACTTGAAGCTGATTTAAAATGTCCAAACCAGCTACAACTCTTCCTAAACCAGGAAAGCCCCGAAAAATACCTATTGCTTTCATCTTGAAAATAGAGTTTGAATTTCTGTCAATGAATATCTTCTTATTCTATGACGGTCTAATAGTATATGAGTTCCACCTGAATCGGTTGTAAAAACATTTTCAAATTGCTGCTTAACCAGTCCTTCAATAAACGGAGAAGTATCACCATAAGGATAAGCAAACGAATTGATGCTTCCGAACTCGCTGGATAAAGTTTTTTTTGATTCAGAAACAATGCTAAGAATTTCTCCTTCACTCAAGCGGTTAAATGAAATGTGATTCGTGCCATGTGAACCAATTTCCCACCCTTGTTTTTTCAAGAGGTGAAGTTCTTCTATTGTCATGTGCTGCCGATTTGTTTTGTCCTTTGTATTCCATTCGTTTGTTTGTCCAATGTGATTTGTGCAAACAAACACTGTTGCTGTAAATTCAAATCTGCTAAGGATTGGCAATCCAAATTTCAAAACATTTTTGTAGCCGTCATCAAATGTGCAAATGATAAGTTTGCTCTTGTCAAGTGATGAAAAATAATGTTCAGCAGAACAAAATTTGAATCCATTATCACTTACGATTTTGCAGAGTTCTTCAAGTTTTGAAATAGGCAAGTCAACTCCTGTATAAATCATTTCTGAAATATCATGCAGCATTAAAGTAATTATGTGTTCATTTTTCAGTCTAAGTGTTGTATTTTTTTGTAATGACAGCAATCCGTCAATTAGTGCTTTCCATTGTAAAATGACTGCTTCACTACTTACAATTTGTTTAATTGAATTAGCTGCAAGTGAGGATAACTTTACAATGTCTTTCTTGTAAAATGTCTCGGAAATTTTTTCAGCAATTGATTCAGGAGCTGAATTGAAAAATATCAGTTCTGGGAAATCGTTTCTGATTTGTTCTGCAACAAAACCTGTGTCTGTAACCATGAAAGGCTTTCCAATACTTATTGCATCGCCAATTGAATTTGAAAAACCTTCACAGAAAGAACCTTGTAAAGCAATGTTCCAGTTTTTTATCTCATCTAAAAACTGATTCCTGTTTAATACACCTAAAAACATTACATGACCATTCAAATTGAAAGATTGAATTATCTCATTGTATTTTGCAAGCAAATCATCATCTACAAAACCTGCAAGGCGTAAAGAGAATTTATGTTTTTCGTTTTGATTCAGCAAAGCCATTGCTTGCAAAAGGTTTGCAATTCCCTTCTTCTCGTTTAAATATTTTGCTCCAGTTCCAATTACTATTTCACTGCCGTTTTCCTTTTTATTTAACTCAAATAAGTTTTTATCAATGTTTATGATGTTGGGAATGATTTTGCAAATGACTTGGGGATTGTAAAAAATGTTTTTGGCACTTTGCAAAAGTTCATTTGAAACACAAACAAGTGCTGCTGCTTGCTGAAAACATTTTTGATTGAAATGAAATAAGTCAGCATTTGAAATTGCCAAATTCAATTCGCTTCCCCTTGGCATTGCAACTAATTTTACATTCAATAATTTGGATAGCTCTGAAGCGAACAAACCATTCAGGCCGCAACCAAAAGCAATTACCAAATCAGGCAAATCATTTTGTTGCTGTTTTGAAACATTGTTTAAATGTCCTCTGAAAAATAAATCCCTTTGCAAATTTGGATTGTAGCCACCGCTTGCGACTCTTATCGTGTCATGAATCACTTTTAGATTCGAGTGCTTCAAATTATCATTGATGTGTGATTGACTTGAAATAACAACTTCAACTCTGAAACCTAAATCGCAAAGATGGTTTGCAAGTTGAGTCGCACTGTTTGAAAGTCCGCCACCTTGCTTACCAAATTCAGAAGTAATAATCAATAGTTTTCCTTTCATGAAATTAAATACAATCTTTTGGATGAAGTGTTATAAGGATATTCGTAAGTTTTAAAGGAATCAATTGTTTTACCGGTGAAAGTGTCTTGAATATTTTTTTCTGACAACCGAACGAAATTTGGAAACGCTTTTGATTCACTTGTAAAAGAACTGTCAATCACTTCAAGTAAATAGTAATCGGGGTTAGCATTTTGATAAAATGATTTTAACTGAAACAAATATTCTTCCTTTGAAAATATATTTTCAAAATACACGCAGTTTATTTGGATTAAAATGTTTGGCTTAGAAATGCTTATTGGATATTTTCCATGAACTACTGTGTCCTGTCGCTTAAAAAAGTGTTCTAATTTTTTGTTTGCAACTTCTGTCAATAATAAATCTTGTTCAATACCTGTAACATTCTCAAAGCCCAAACTCATAATCAATGCAAGTAAGTCACCTGCTCCCGAACCTATTTCAAAAACTGAACTGCTCTTTGGATAATTATTTAGAATGTTTTTTAATATATTCCAATATACAGGAGGTGTTGATTCAGAATAAATTTTTGTCCACTCTGGTAACACATCCTTTGCATTGTCGGAATTATATTGCTTTAGCAGTGGGTAAAATTTGTCCATGATGTTTCAAAAATATCTTTTATGTTTTTTCTGTTCTCACGTGTCAAGTCAAAATCAAGTTTCAAATTTCCTTCTGTATTAATTAAGCAGGATTGAATTTCTAAGTTGGGAGTTAATCTTATCTCTGCATAGTTTTTACAGATACCAAATTCAAATTTGAAGCAAGGTGAATTGATGTATTTAATTGTAATGACATTGTTGCTTGGCGTTTTCAGCCACCACTTAAATGAACCGTTATTTTGATTTTCAAATTGATAGCTGATTGAATCAAGGAAAGGAATTATCTCTTTTTGAAATTCATTATGCTTCAAAGTTTTGTCATTCACATAAGGCAAAAGTTTCAATGAGATAGTATTGTCATAGAGAAATGGAAGTAGATGTTTGAAGTCGTCAATGTTTGGCGTTAGCAAAACATAATTGAGGGAGAACGAAACATTTTCCTTTTTAAGCTTTGATAGATTCAGAATCAACGAATCATACAAGTCAGATTTGGTAATGGATTTGAACTTTACTTTATCGTAAGTTGGAAACTGTATGTGAAGATTAATTCTCGTTTTTGAAAGTGCGGTTATGGTTTCATCATTAAAAAATTGAGTGTTTGTTGCACAACCAATTTCAAGATTTGTGTTTTCGTTCAACCATTCAATCATTTTGATTGTGTCGGGATTCATAAACGGTTCTCCACCGCTAAACTGCACTTCTTTTAAATCTGTGTCGGCTAATGACTCAATGATTATTTTGAAGTCGTCAAATTTTAAAAATTGAGTGTTTGAACCAATAAATTTTTCTTGCCCTTCGTTGTGGCAAAACACACACTTGTAATTGCAAGCGTTTGTTGTTAGCACTCTTAAAATTTTCCAGAAACTCATGCCGTCCAAATTTTTGAATTGTAAAAAGTTTCTAATTCTGAAATATGTCGTCCCGTAATTTCTTTTGTTTCGTGGTCATACATTTCAAAGGGTAATACTATCGTTGCGTTTGTGATGGTCGGATTGTATTGATTCAAAATATCCTCATGATTCAGTAGACCTGCAATGGTTACTGAACCGCCATAGAGTTCATTTTTCACAAGATAAACATCGGTGTTTGGAAATTCGCTTAGTTCTTCTTTGAAGTATTGATAAGAAGATTCAGGGCAAATAACATTGAAGTGCTGTTGACTTTCCTCTTTGAATTTATTCTTTAGAATCTTCAATCTTTCTTTTCCTTGTGTCAAATATTCGTTCTCCTCTCCGTCAAGAAATACATCGCTTAAATAAGGAACTGTAAATTTCACAAAAGGGTAATTTGCTTTTAAATATGTAACGCATGATTCATATCCGTCAATGCTCTTGTATGAAATCTCATTTAGTCTGTCGGGAGAAAACTTTGTATATTCTACTCTTCTGACAAGAATTTCTCTTGCCTTGATGTGCCAATTCAAACCTATCAGCATGTCCAAATCTCTTTTGAGTGCATCAAGGTCGCCAGTGAACATGAGGGAAATTTTTCTGATTGGTCCTTCTCTCAAAAGAGTTTCCAATCGTGCTCTTGTTGGGCGGGGAACAATTATTTCTCTTTGTTCTTGCATTGTTACAAGTGACAAGTCAATTCCGAAATTTGGAATTGATAAGAGGTAATCAATTTTGTCCTCTGCAATGTAGCTGCCTGTTGAAACGGTTGTGATTTTCTTTTGAGGAAAATAATCAGAAGCGGTTTTTATAAAATCATAAATCAATGGGTGTAAGTATGGGTCTGTATGTGCAGCTACCATGACACCAGCACCAAGTCTTACAAAGTTGTGGCTGTCTTTGATAAACTTAAATCCTTCATACAAATCTTCCATTGTGATTTCAGGCAGTTTTGGAAACCTTTTTAAAATTGGGTCTCTGTGAACTTTACAGAATATACATCCGACACCACAGTTCTTTGAACTGATTGGGATGTTTCCCCAATTTATTATTTCATAAGAAAAGGCATTAAATTCTTCCTGTGTCATTATATAAGTTTCTTAGTGATTTAAGGTAGAGTTTCTAATTTAAGGCGTTGGCAAAAAATGGCTCTTTTGGTTTTGCGAAGGGTCGGCTTTGTGTGTCGGGTCAAAACCAAATGTGCCATTTGTGCGGCTGGCTAAAATTGTTTTTAAAAAATGTGCGGTGGGAAAAAATAAAAATACAGAAGCGTTGGCTTTTGTGTCGGCTGTCTGAATGTTCACTTTTTCTGTCCTTATTTTCTGTTTCATTATGTCTGTCATTTTTACTCTGTTCGTTCTTTAGGCTTGCAGGTAACGGACAGGGCTTGCCGAAGTACGGGAATTAGTATTCCGTCAGCCCGGAACCGATGATGATTGAAAAACTGAAGATGAAGATAACAACAAAAAGCTAAATAGATAATGTCAAGCTGGATATGAAGCACAATAGAATTACAAAAAGCCGAAGATAACTTCCGTCAGCCCGTATTTTGGCAAACCCCCTGTTGTACGTTCGCCCTATCTCCGCTGTCATCTATAATGTGGGTCTGTGTCCAACCGCAGAGTGTTGCCTGTGCGTTGGCACAAGGCAGGCTCTTTTGCAAGGTTGGCTTTTGTGTGTCGGCTTTGTGTGCCTTGCAAATGTGCCTGACTTGGTGCGTTGGCTTAGTTAGCTGTTAAAACCTTTGTGCATTCTTCACCAAACTGACTGATGATTCTAACCGCAATTTTTTGCCCTTTCTTTTTTACTTCGATTGGATGTGAAATATGTCCATAAAGTCGGTCGAAGGCTTCATCGTCAATTTCAATTTTTAGGGTTTTCTCAACTTTCTTTTTGGTGCTGTCTTTGGCTAAATTGTCTAATCCTTTTTTCCATTTATCAAACTCCGATTTGTCGCCACCGCAGAAGAAAACTTGCTTAACAACAAAGTTGCTGCCGTCATAATCTTCATCCACCATCCAGTAAGCAATTTCGTGAACATTACGAGCTTTTACTTCATCTTTGATTGGGTCGTAAATATCTAGGCCTTGTATTTCAACCTGAACTTCTTTGCCGTTTTTGATTAAATCAATATCGGGTTCTCCAATGGTTACAAAACTTGCGGCTGATTTTGCAGGTTTCTTTTTCAATCCTTCTTGCAATAAATCATCGTGAATGCGGACTTTGGTAACTTCAAATTTACCCATACTCATTGTTTGGGTGCTTCCTTCAATATCGCTTTCAAAACTGAAACCAAGAATGATTAACCAACCAGCATCGCCACGCTGACGGCATTCTTTAACCGCTTCGTTAACGGCTGTTTTGCTTACAGTGCCAAATTTTGGCCCTATGTGGAAGTAGGCTTTCTTTTCGCCAACTCCGTTCATATAAAAACCTTCTGCGTGTAAATAAGAATGGCTCAATAACTCCACACTGCGGAAAACAACCATTTCATCTTTTCTGCCGTTTTTAATTCCTGCACTCAACAAGTGTTGTTTTATCACTTCTTCAAATGCTCCTTCTTGTTCGTTTACTCTTACTTCATCGTCTAAATCTTCTGGACTAATTGGTTCAAAGTTTTGTAAGGTTTCCACAGTAAACGGACCACTTACACGAAGTAGTTTTTTGTCTTGTTCAGGTTGGTCATAAAATATTTCAGTTTCTGGAGGTTCATCATTTGCAATGTTTCTCAATGTAATGTGGGGCACTTCTTTATACAGAAATCCAAGTCGAACATCTCGCAAATCTTCATCGTGAAGTTTATAGTATGGCAGAACTGCTGTCATTAGTCTTTTCTTAGCGATATTAATTGCTATTCTACTTGTATCAATTGTAATCCAACGCCTTCCCCATTGTTCCGATACATAAGCTGTTGTTCCACTACCACATGTTGGGTCTAAGACCAAATCACCAGGGTCGGTTGTCATTAATAAACAACGTTGTATTACTTTAACTTGAGTTTGTACAACATAAAACCTTTCAACTGCGAATGTGCTTTCAAATACATCGTCCCAAATGTTTGAAAGTGGAACGTATGGAAAATCATCAGCATACATTTTATAAGTCAATGTGCTTCCATAAGCAGCTAATCGTTTTGCTTTTGCAAGTCTCTCTAATCCAATTTTAGATGTTTTCCAATGTGAATTTGGAGGTAGTTTATAGATTTTACCTTCGTATTCGAAATCAAAAGAGCCTGTTGCAGAAGAATCTCTGGCTACTATTGCTGAACTTTTAAACCTTTTACCTATAATCTCCTTTTCACCATTCAATTCCTCTTTTGTGATTCTTCTAATTGCCCCATCTTTTTCTTCAATATTATTATATGCTGAATCAATTGTTTTTTGAGGTCTATCATTAAATAAAGTTCTGTATTTAATTTTTTCTTTGTCTTTAGCATACCAAAGAATATGGTCATTTACGTTTGACAATGTTGCACCAAGGCCTGCAACCCCTCGCACGAATATAATATCACTGATAAAATTACCGCTACCAAATATTTCATCCATCAAACTTCTAACCAAGTGTACATTTTCATCACTAATTTGAACAAAGCAAGAACCACTTTCAGTCATTAGTTCTTTGGCAATTAATAAACGGTCACGCAAGTAAGTTAGATAAGAATGAATACCCAATTCCCAAGTATCTCTAAAGGCTTTAATTACTTCTGGCTCACCCGCAAGTGCTTCATCATTTCCATCTTTAACATCACGGTTGTTCAATTTTATCTGCCAATTACTTCCATATTTAATTCCGTAAGGTGGGTCAAAAAAGATAGTTTGCACTTGCCCTGCCATACCTTCTCGTTCTAGTAAACTTGCCATTACCAAGTGGCTATCGCCTTGTATAAGGCGGTTTGTCCATCCGTCTTGGTGGTGATAATATTCGCTTACTTTTTCTATTTCGTCTTTTTCCAAGGCATTGCCAAAGAGTTCATTCACGCTGAACAAATCCATTTGACTGCTTTGTGTTTCGGTAATTTTATATAGGTTTTTAATCAGCGTTTCGGGCGCTATGTGTTCGTGGCGGTAGAGGCTGCGAATGTCCACACGTAATAAATCATCACGGTCGTCATTGCCGTATTTATGTAACCAAAACAATTCAGGGTCTTGTCCACGATGCACTACAGGGTTTTTAGGAAGTTCTAAAACCTTTTTTCCGTCTTGCACTTTGGCATTGGCATCTTCGTAACCTGCTTCTTCCTTACTTGGAATATGAACACGTTTATCGGTTTTGTGTTTTATTGACTCTACTTTCTTTGCCATTATATACTCTGAATTTTTTCGATTAATTGATTCTTGATGTTTCGGATGTCGTTTGCCACTTCAATAAAATGCCATTCGGGATATTCGTATTTGTCCTTCAAAGCATTTACAGCAGGAATCCAACGGTTTTCTACAAACCATTTTTTCTCTGCTTTGTCTTTGCTCATTCCGCTTATTTCTATCATCAGGTTTTTGATAGTGCCGTCTTTACTTTTTACTCGTGCAATAAAATCAGTAAAATATTGTCGGTCTTTTCCGTCTTTGGTGTAAGGAATGGCAAAACCAAGAAACTGATTTTTCACATAGCACTCTACCGTTTCAATTTCTTCCAATGTTTTAGCACAAATCCCTTCCCAATCACTATCCATTACCACATAGTTGATATGACTCTTTTCGGTGGGATAAACATCTTTTACTGTGTTTCCATTCACATATTTGGTGCTGCTAAACTTGTTGTAATAGTTAAACACAGGACGAATATGCTCGGTAGTATTATTTTGCGGATTGATGCCACGGGCAATATGGTCAACAATTTTCTTTGGTTCTTCAAAGTAAAGCAGACGTTTAAATCGTTGGTCGGTAATATTGAGTAACAACACTTTTTCATTATACCATTCTTCAACTATGCTTTTCAGTTTGTTGAATTTTTGGAAACGGGGGTTTCCTTCTTCATCGCTAAAATGGTATTTGATAAGTTCTTTGGTTATTAAAAAAATTAATTCTTGGTCACGTTTTTCCAAAACACTTTTCACCTGCAATTTTTCTTCTGATGCAGAAATAGGACTGGTCATAATGGTTTCGGTCGGAAACTTTGAACCATCAATTTCATAGTTTTCTATATTGCTGAAATCGTGTTTTATTTCACCATCTAAATTTTCAACTCGGTAGCCAACAACATTCGGAAAATCAATTTCCATTTCAGCTTGTCGTGCTGGAATTGGTGCAATATGCGTTAAGTCAACGGGTGGCGGTGGTGGTTCGGTTTTCCCACCTTTAAACATCTTAAACGGTACGCCAATAATGTGAGCGTATTCAGGAGGAAATTTTTCAATAACGATTTTGCGTTTGTCGTCCGTTGGGTTTCCGTTTTTATCATAACCTTGCAGAAAGTAATTCATTCTACGCAAAGCTCTACCTGCTACTTGCTCACAAAGTAATTGCGAACCAAAGGCACGTAAACCCATTATGTGAGTTACTGTATTGGCATCCCAACCTTCGGTAAGCATTGAAACAGAAACCACACAACGAATGTGTGAACCTAATTTTCCTTGTTGTCCAACAGTGTTTACTACTTCACGTAAAATTTCAGCATCCGAAATTTTCTCAATGCTTCCTTGTCCGTGCATTCGGGCATAATCCTTTTTGAACTCTTCAATTTCGGAAGCAAAAATCTTTTTAAATTCTTCATTGATTTGTTCGCCATTTTCCAATGCATCGCTGTCAATGAGCAATGTTGGCGGTCGTTTCAATGGCTTGTTTGTTGCAGGGTCGTAATTGCTGAACAAATCTTTTGCACCTTGAACGGTTACTGTTTTGCCATCAGCATCCACATACTCGTAACCTGCGATGTATTTGTAAACTTCTTTTGAAACGCCTGTATTGTTACAAACAGCAATAAAAACTGGTGGTGCAGAAAAGATATTTGCCTTTTCTTCTTTGTGTTTTCTAATGCCGTTGAAATATTCAACATAGTGATTGTAAAATTGGTCTAATGCACCTTTTACCAATGAAGGAAGTCGGGGAGGCAATTCAATAAATTTGCTGCCTTCGGCTGCTGCATCTTTCTTTTGTGTTCGTTGACCTTTTTTAGGTAATTCATCTTTTACGTGGTCGTATAAGTTCCTTAATACTGGCATAGTCAATTCCTGCGTGTTGTCACTTTCTGGCAAGAAAGGAATTTTTACCAAGCCGCTTTCAATGGCTTCAATCAAACCAAAGTCAGAAACTACCCAAGGAAATAAACTGTAAGGTGTGTAACCTGAACCAGTCAAATAATATGGCGTTGCCGATAAATCGTAAACTGCTTGCAGTTTAAATTTCTTAGCAATTTCACGCAATCCGCTAAACCAAACTGCTGCTCTTGCATTTTCGTCTGCTTCTTCGTTGTCGGTAGTTTTGCTTTTACTTTTTGGTAAATAGCAGTGATGGGCTTCGTCATTTAAAATTAATACTCTGCTTCCTGCTTTAAATTTCGCCAATGTTCTTTTCACCACTTGGCTAAAATCTTCTTTGTTGCCTGTGTCAATTTTCCTGCCTTGCAAATCCACTTTGCCATCAAACGGGCTGCGTTTGTTGCCTTGCAGAATTTTAGGTTCAAAAGTGTGGTAATTGGTAATGACTAATCTTGCATTCAGGTTTTCCAAACGATGTTCCATATTAGCAGGAATTAGCCCACGAACACGGTAATAATCTTCAATGTCTTTTGGATTTTTGTTTTTTGTATCAACGAACAAAACGCCTAATCTGCTTTTGATGGTTACACCTGGGGCAACAATTAAAAAGTAATCTGCAAATCGGGTATCGTTTCTATATTCTTGTCTGTTGAAATAGTGATAACAAATTAAACAAGCCATTACAACGGTCTTGCCCGAACCTGTCGCCATTTTAAAAGCAATTCTTGGCAATTGGTCGGCAGGGTCTTCACTGACTGTGTGTTGTCCGTTGCGAAGCAAGTTTAAAATGTGTTGACCAGCATTTGATTTCTCGGCAACCTCATTTATCCAAATAGCAGTTTCAACCGCTTCTTGTTGGGCAAAGAAAAGTTTTTTGGTTACAAGTCTTTCAGGATTGTTAAACCAAAAAGTCAACAGTTCTTTTGTAACTCTTGTTGTGTTTGGGTAATTAGCTGTTCGCCAAAGTCCGATTTCTTTTCGGCAAAGGTTGATGATGTGAGTAATGTATTCTTCTGCATCTTCGTTCCACTCAAAAACTTCCTTTTGTCCAGTTTGTCTTGTAGGAATAACAGCCGAATCCGCTTTAAATATTCTTCGTCCTTTGCGAATACTGGTATAATCCAAACTTCCTTCGCTGTCTGTGTCGTAATGCAGCAGTGGCTCTAAGTAAGGACTATTTAAAATTGGGTTGTCTGCACTCATATATGTTGTAATATCATTGTTAAGTTTTGGCTCGCTAAGTTAGTTTATTATAGCCGTTTATGAACTGTCCAGCCGTGGGGTGGTGGGTGGGCTTTGGTGTTGAGTCTTGAAATTTGCTGATGTATTTTGTTGAAGCCGATAAGAATTCCGTCCGCTGGGGGGTGTGGGCTGTGCGTTGGCACAAGGCAGGCTCTTTTGCAAGGTTGGCTTTTGTGTGTCGGCTTTGTGTGCCTTGCAAATGTGCCTGACTTGGTGCGTTGGGTCGTGTCGGCAAAGTCATGGATGCTTAAATGTTTGTAGGATGTCGTTTAGGGTGACGTACAACGCTCAAATAGACGAAGGTTTATTTCGTGTTATTTCTCTGGATTCTTTGATTTCACCCGAATATACAAACAATCGGGCAGATTGGCGAAATGCGTGTTATTCACTTTCGCTGTTTCGCTTTATCCAACGGGCTGGTCACTTTGGCGAGGTCGGTGACAGCTACGTGGGTGTAGATAAGCGTAGTTTTAATGGATTGGTGACCCGGCAATTCCTGGATCCGGCGCAGGTCTGTTCCGCTTTCCAATAAATGGGTGGCAAAACAATGATGTAATCAGTGAAAGGTGATCCGTTTTCGGATACCGGCCCGCTTTACCGCTGCACGGAACACGAGCTGGATACTCCGGGCACTGTAACGTTCGCCTGTCTGGCCCTCGAACACCCATCGCTTCGGGATAATTAATTCCAATCCTACTGATAAATTTCTTAAAACCTATATTGTTATTTAAAGCAGCAATTGTTTTTGCTCATTTCTTATAGTCAGTTCAATTTAGCAGTGCCGTTGCTCAACTCCCCACCCCATCCCACCACCCCAAACTACCCGAAAGCCCCAAAAAATCCAACCCCATTAAAATAACACGAAACACACCAATCCCGCTACCACCCATCGGGCAGCCAGGGTATAAACATCGCCCAGGCTTCGGTTCGCCCGTCGGCCGATTGAAAGTGATTCGCGATGAATCGCGTACGAGTTACCAACAGGGCCGGGCGGCGGCGGGGATGGGGTGGGTTGATAAATTTAATCGGCGATTAAAATACCAATCGGTCCGTTGGCAGGTATTTTTGAGCGGATCGCTCCCTACCGGTTTTTTAAACCTGCAAAACTTTACGCGTATGATTTATATCTGGTTCTTCAGCTTCGGCGCTTACCTGATCTACTCCGTAATCCAAAATCACTTCGCGCAGGCCAAACCGGAAGCCTCCGCAGCGGCCGACACGACCGAAGATCCGATCGTGCGCTGGCTGAACGAACAGGATATCCTGGCGTCCGTCCTCGGGCAGGGGCCGGTGCGGGTGTACGGATTCGATTTCAACCTCTTGAGCTGCCGGATCAATGTGGAGCTTCGCCACGACCCCGGTGTGCCGGTCCACCGGGTGAAAATCACCTTTCCGTTGTTCTTTCCCGAAGCACAAAAGCACATCGTGGCCGCCTGCCTCAGTACCCTGAACAGACGACTGACCGGTGTCGCCTTCCGGCTGGTGACTTCCAGGCAGCGGTCCGTGATCTTGCTGAGTTGCGATGAGCTGACCGATGCCGAGGGGAATCCGGTGAAACGATTCGATCCCGATGACCTGTACCGGATCTTCGCCATCGCGGACCAGTGTTTTCCCGAGATCCATCGCGCCGTTTTCAACGACCATCATCCCGAACTCGTGGCCATCCGGGCCTTCGGACCGGAGGATTTCCGGCTGAATTGAACCACCACCCCCTGCATGAAACCCGGCAGCTTCCTCACGCCCGCGCTCGACTCCTATGCGCTATTGCTCCAGGAGCCCGGACTTTCCGTGGAACCCCGTGCGTCCGTATGGCTCCGATCTTCGGACCCTGTGAAAAAAGTCGCCGGCGCGATCGCTTCGCTGGATGCCGCTGGGGTCGAACAATACCTCGGTCGGCAGGCGTGGTTCGGAGGGTATCCCCGCGCGGAGTTCTTCGAGCACCTGCGGTTCATGTTTCACCTCTTTCGTTTCGAAGGAAACCGACGCCTGCTGTGTGCGCCGACGCATTGTCATTGGAAAGAATGCCGGAACTACAGACACCGGGGCTACTTATTTGCCGGCGACAAAACCGGCAACTACACCTTTTTCATTTTCCGGATGCGCTACGGCACCCTGGTCGATCTACAGCAATGCCATTCTTGTGACCGTAATCTGCACATCCGGTTTCCGGGCCGACTTACTTATCTCGGCGATCCGCCGTTCTGAATTTCGAAAGGCCGCGTGAGTACGATGCTCATGCCGGGGGAGGAATCATGGCAGAGCCGTTAAACTATCCTGCGCGGCTACCGGGGCGATTTGTTAAGTCCTGCGCAGACATGGTTATTTCACGCGTGTACACTCGTAAATGTCTTTCCTCCGCATCGTGAGGGGATGCCGTTAATATCTTATTGCACTTTTCCCGGATGCATTGTGCTGCGATGCGCCGTTGTGGGCATTGGTCTTTCTCTAAATTCCTACCTTCATGAAAACTCCCGACCATGAAACCAGTTCTTGTACTCCTTACCTTCTTTTTACTGACTTCCACCAGGACCTCCGCCTGGGGCCCCGACATCCCCTTCGCCTCACAACCCAGCGGCCGGATCTCGATGGTCGCGAACTCCGCAGGCACCCTCTACTGTACCGTGCCCGCAGCCATGACCGGAGTCGGCGGGGCGAACCTGTATGAATCTACCGACAACGGCGCCTCCTGGATGCCCATCGCCAACCTCGGAAGCGGCGAGACGGTCGTCAAGACCAAACTCCTGGTCACCGGCACCGATTCCGTCTATTGCATCTACCAGATCGGCGACAGCCTGTTCACCTTCAGTGTACAGTCGCGCGTCACAACGCCGTTCACCACCATGACCGTCGAAGATTTCGACGCGGTCGCTTCGCCCAACGGCAACGCGATCTACCTCTTTACCGACGATCTGGGCAACACTAACGTGCACCGTTACAGCTCCACCGACGGCGGTTACACCTGGAACGGCAGCACCGCGCTCGTCGCCGGCGACGCCGCCAACCCGCGCGTCTGCATGGACGGCACACGGCTTATCCTGAATTACTATGGACCCGTACTTTCTCCCGCAACGACCTCGATCATTCGCTCTGCCTTCTACAACGAGACCGTCCCCGGAACCATCGCACCGGGCGCTGGCGCGTTTGCGGATCGCCTGCCTTCGGGACCGACACGACCGCAATTCGAAAGCGCGATCGTGGCCAATACGGTCTGGTTGTTCTGGACAGAAACAAATGGCATCGACATTTCACTCAAGTATATGGTCAGTTCCGATAACGGAGTGAATTATAGTACAGAAGCCACGGTTTCCAACGACGCAGCCTGCTTCGGTCTTACGACCATTCGCAGTATCGTCGACCCGGCGGTCGGATTAGCCTATTATCACGACTCCGTCCCGGTGGCTCCCAACTACCGCTACAGCCAGGTCCGGGCGCTAAATCCTACCGCTTTTTCTTCACCGGAATCTTTCAGCGATTTTGATCCGTCTTGCTTCGGTGGACACGAAACATATCCCGCCGTAGCCGCCATTGGAAATGATGTTGGAGTAGTCTGGACCGAAACCGACGCCTTTGCATCGCTTTATTTTGATCTGCGTTCGGCTATTACAAAAGTTGAAACCGTTTCCCCGAAAGGCGACATCCGTGTTTATCCGAATCCGGCCGGCGACCAAATATCGATTCGGTCAGGTCAGCAAACAATGGGTACGCGGTACCGGATCGTCGACCTATCCGGTCAAATCGTACAAACCATCCAATTGGAAAGTGGAATAACGACGATCGATATCCACCTACTCGCTTCTGGCGTCTATCAACTGGTGGGCGAATCCGGTGCCGCAACCCGTTTCATGAAGAATTGATCTTCCGGAGCGTTCGTTTTACTTAAGCACGCATAAGGGAACCTCTAATAAAAAGCGCCGGGGTTGATGATCAACCCCGGCGCTTTTCTTTTTGATTTCATTCGATCACAACCCGAACCGCATCCCCTTCCACAGGTCGCAAGAAATAGATGCCGGCTGCGATTCCGTGAATATCCAAATCGGACTCGCGCTCAACCAGATTCCAATCCCGAACAATCACGCCTCGTGTATCCATCAGTTGTAAACGCATCGATGACTTCGCTTCTTTCAACGCGACCATCAATTGGTCGGTCGCCGGGATCGGAAATACCGATAGGACAGGGTTCGTGAACCGGGGTCCGATGGACTGGATGATGCAGGGATAAGGCAATAGACAGGTCAAGGTATCGTAACGAAACAGGATGGTGGCTTCAAAACCAGGCGGTATTAAAGTTAAAGACGTAGAACATGGATACACGGAGGTGGAATTTCCAAACTGGCCAAAGAAGAACATGGATCCGTTACCGACGGTATCTCCGTTCTGATCCACCACCGCTTCCGGATAGGGATAATTGATGAACGTGGAGCTGTCGCCCGATAACGTGATCGTGAGATTCATAATGCCGGGAACAGTATCCAGGGAAATGTCATCGATACAGAACTGGTCGCAGGTAACCTGTGCCCGACTGACAGGCAGGGCGGACAGTTGCAGGACCAGAACGAATCCAAGAATTCGGCAGAGTGGTTTCATGGAATTGCTTCTTTAAAGCAAATGTATGGTCGGGTACCCGCAGCCACAGATACGTGATTCGGATAAACAGGTAAAATATTAACCCGTCAGTGTGCCGACGGTCCGGGCACTCGCTTCACCCACTGATTCTCAAGGAAAAACGCTTCCGAAATCGTACCTTTGCCGCCCGCATGATCCACGTAAATAACCTTTCCCTCCGCTACGGCAAACGCGTGCTGTTCGAGGAGGTCAATTTGAAATTCACCCCCGGCAACTGTTATGGCGTCATTGGCGCGAATGGAGCCGGAAAATCCACTTTTCTGAAGATCCTTTCCGGTGAGATCGACCCGACCACCGGCCAGGTACACATCACTCCCGGCGAACGCATGAGCGTACTCAAGCAGGACCACTTCGCCTTCGATCAGTGCCAGGTGCTGCAGACCGTCCTCATGGGCAATAAGAAATTGTGGGACGTCATGCAGGAGAAGGACGCCCTCTATGCAAAGGCCGACTTCACCGATGCCGACGGTGAACGGGCCGCCGTGCTCGAACAGCAATTCGCCGACCTCCACGGCTGGGATGCCGAGAGCGATGCAGCGACCCTGCTTTCGAGCCTGGGTATTCGGGAAGAACTCCACCAGCAGTGGATGAGCGAACTGAGTGGTAAAGAAAAAGTACGGGTACTGCTGGCACAGGCACTGTTCGGAAATCCTGATATCCTGCTGCTCGACGAACCGACGAACGACCTCGACGTTGACACCATCACCTGGCTGGAAAACTTTCTCGCCGATTTCCAAAATACCGTGATCGTCGTGAGCCACGATCGTCACTTCCTCGACGCGGTGTGTACGCACGTTGCGGATATCGATTTCGGAAAGATCAACCTGCACAGCGGCAACTACACGTTCTGGTACGAATCGAGTCAGCTCGCGCTGCGTCAGCGTGCCGACCAAAACAAGAAGATCGAAGACAAGCGCAAGGAACTCCAGGAGTTCATCGAACGCTTCAGCGCCAACGCTTCGAAGTCACGTCAGGCGACCAGCCGTAAGAAACTGTTGGAGAAGCTGGTGGTCGACGATATCCAGCCTTCCAACCGCAAGTATCCCGGCATCATCTTCACCGCTGAGCGCGACTGCGGTGACCAGATCCTTCACGTCGACGGATTGACCAAGATCGACCACGAAGGTAAGCCGCTCTTCCGCGATATCAGCTTCACGCTTCGTAAGGGCGACAAAGTCGCGTTCCTCGCGCGCGACCACCAGTCTGTCACCGCCCTGCTGCGTACGCTGATGAACGACGAAGCTGCCGACAGCGGCGAGTTCAAGTGGGGCACTACCATTACCTGCTCATACCTTCCGAACGACAACTCCGCGTTCTTCCAGAGCGACCTCAACCTGGTCGACTGGCTCCGGCAGTATTCCAAAGACAAGGATGAAACCTATGTGCGCGGCTTTCTTGGTCGTATGCTCTTCACAGGTGAAGAGACCCAGAAAAAGTGTAACGTACTTTCCGGTGGTGAAAAAGTTCGCTGCATGGTTTCACGCATGATGCTTACCAACGCCAACTGCCTCGTACTCGACGAACCCACCAACCACCTGGATCTGGAATCGATCACGGCTTTCAACAACGCGCTCAAGGACTGGAAACACATCGCGCTGTTCACCAGTCATGATCATACGTTTGTGCAGACCGTCGCCAACCGTATCATCGAGATCACGCCGAACGGCTGCATCGACAAAGAGATGAGCTACGACGAATACCTCGCCAGCGAGAACGTGAAAGAACAACGCGCGAAAGCGTACGGTGAAGTGTTGGCCTGATCTGACAATCGCCGATTAAATAAAAAGCCTGTCTGCAATAACAGACAGGCTTTTTATTTGGTTGTTTCGAATCGTGAAGCTATCCGATCAGTTGATGATATGCTTCCATATATCGTTGCCGAGGGTGTACACCATCAACGACAACAGGATCACCATACCCGCGACCTGTGCGCGCTCCATGAATCGGTCTGAAAGTCTTTTCCGGGTAACCGACTCCCACAACAGGAAGATCACGTGGCCACCGTCGAGCGCGGGTATGGGCAGAATGTTCATGAATGCCAATACCATCGAAAGCAGGCCGGTGATGGCCCAGAAGCGACGCCAGTCCCAGATGCCGCCGTAGATGTTCGCGATGCCGATTGGCCCCTGTAGCGACTCACTTGCCTTTTCCTTTCCGGCGAAGATCTGCTTGAGTCCTTTGATGTTCGACGAGATCGCTTCAAACGCGTCGGAGGTACCGTAACGGAATGCCTGTCCGATCGAGTAAGCCGTCAGCGGATAACTGCCGAAATCGGTATGATACGTAATGCCGATCATGCCGCTGTCGCTCACGACCGGTTGCAATGTCAGCGTATCCGTACCACGGGCGAGCGTTAGCGCCACCGGTTTACCCTTGCTTTCACCGATCAGTTTACGGGCGCCTTCCATCGACAAGGTCCGTGTTCCGTTCACCGCGAGCAGGCGATCCCCGGCGCGTACACCCGCCGCTTCTGCGGGTTTTCCGGCAACGATACTATCGATCTCCAGAGCGCTCCGATATGGTCCGATGAAGTTTCCCTTTCCAGCTTCGATCGTGCGGCGGTAAAAATCGGCAGGCACTTCGATTTCTATCGTCCTGCCGTTACGCAGCACAGTCAGCGTGGCGCCGAAAATGACGCGTGACGATAACACATCCTCGAAACGCTCGAACGGTTTGCCGTCGATGGCGACAACCTTATCGCCGTTCTCCAGTCCGACTTGTTTACCGAGTTCGTAAACATAGATACCGTCGGTAACATCCGCATTGGCGAGGTATTGCTTGTCGTACTTCATGAGTACGAGCGAGTAGATCAGGATGCCGAGGATGACGTTCATCGTCACCCCGCCGATCATGACGATCAGTCGTTGCCAGGCCGGCTTGGAACGGAACTCCCAGGGTTGCGGCGGCAGTTTCATCGCTTCCTTGTCCATGCTCTCGTCGATCATGCCGGAGATCTTGACATAACCGCCCAACGGTAACCAACCCACACCGTACTCGGTATCGCCTTTCCGGAAGCTGAAGAACTTGAATCCCCAGGCGTCGAAGAAGAGATAGAATTTCTCCACGCGGATACCGAACGCGCGCGCAGCAAGGAAGTGCCCCAGCTCGTGCAGGGTCACCAGTATCGCAAGGCCCAAGATCAGTTGGGCCGCCATGATCAATCCAGACATCGTCGAATATTATCCGCAGTTCCCGCGGAATACTGCATAACTGCTTTTTCCCGGGGAGGTTTCAGGAATGCAAAGATAAAGATTAGGGGCTGTAAGCCTGATGAACTGCCATTTTTAACGGGATTTAACTGGTTTCTCCACCATAACAGGCTGAAAAATGCTCCTGAGAAACGGCAACCCCGTGTTTCTCCTCCCGTACACGGTCACATGCGCCTGCTCCTCCTTCTCCTGTTGCTTTCCGTTGCCAGCCCGTGTCGCGCGGTATCCGATTCCCTTCGTCATCGTGTGCTGATCATTCCGTACCAGGAGGCCATGCACCTCTCGGATGCAGACCCCGACATTTCGATGGGCTCCGACCTGGATCTCGGCGAAATGCGAAAAACATTCCGACTCGGTCTCCTGAAATCGATAAAGGAAAGCACCGCCGAGATCAGCGACACGCGCCTGCTCGAAAGTGATTTCGTTGCCGAAGATGTCGACCAGGACCGTTTGTACAAAGCGATCTACTACACCGAAGACACCGTCTATCGGAAAACAAAACTGCTTCCCGCCGATTCCACGATCGCCGCGAATACAAAACCCCTGAGTAAAAAAGGCGCCAAACAACCGGAACCGACTTCCTATATGAATGTCGGTTTTCATGATCAGTTGCTCCTCAAGGACCTGGGCCGCAACTTCGGCGTCGATCGCATTGTGCTGCTCAACGAAGTCGATATCATCACCCATACCGATGACTGCCTCGACCTGGCGCTGCAGATCTATCGCCGCGAGCTCAAGGTTCATTTCAGCGTTTTCACTCCTTCGGGAAAACAAGTCTACGGAGGTGTCGCGCATGCTGACTTCCCTTCCAACTCCAACGACGTACAAGAGATCCTGAAACGTGTGGCGCCTTCGATCGCCGATCAGGTCCGGCGTGGAGCCAACGCTCCAGCAACTGAAACTCCCTGATCCCCCTGAATGAATAAAGGCCGCCCACACACACCGGGGCGGCCTTCACAGAAGGGGAACAGAAACAGGAACAAATCAGCGTCGTAATACTTCTATTTTCTTGTTGTACACACCGGCATCGGTGACCACACGCAGTTGATAGATGCCGAGTGCGATCGCGTCCACGGCTATGCGGGTCTCGGCTTGTCCGGTCTGGTCGCGGAAGACGCATTGTCCGCCGAGATCAAAGAGGGCAACTTCCATCACCTGTATGTCCTTGCTGCGAACAATGACGGTATGTGCGGCCGGGTTCGGGAAAACCACCAAGCGCGTGGAGAGGTCCGGAACGGGAACACGCGTCAGCGTGGGATCCAGCACGACACGGTCGTTCTGGCTTCCGAACAATAGCGGGAACTGCGAGGCGGTGATGGCCCGGAGATTACCCGGCGTGAACAAGGCGTCGGTCAGCGTAGAAATGTTGTCGACGATGACGACATCAAACAAGGCAATGTCGCCGAAGCCGCCGAATACGTTCTGTCCGTCGTTGCGCACCAATGCGAAGTCGATGCGGCCCGCCGAGGGCGTGTGGCGATAGAAGGTGATGAGATCGACACCGGCCGTACCGAGCCAGCTAGTGCTGAAGTCGGTCACCAGCGAATTGGTATCCACCACAGTCGGATCATAATAGACGGTGAAGGCGATGCCGTACAGACTATCAACAGCCTGGGAAATCGTGCCCAACTGAATGGCCACGTTTACGGTGGCGCCCGGAGCTACCGTATCGGGCGTAGCGTCGATCACCAGCGGAGGAAGGGCCGCGTCAATCTGAGCAGGCGTCGGCTGTAGCCGCGCCGGATGGGTTTGTCCGTAGTTCTGGTTCACCGCCAGTGTATCGGCGAATCCGACGGTGCCGTCGCCATCGCAGTCGGCATGTTTGAAGTTGACCGCGCTGACAAACCATCCGTTGAAATCGGTAGCGGCCTGTGCGGTCCAGCTCAGTGTAGCGCCGGCACGTACCGGACCGGTCTGGCCGAAGGCCACCCCGATATCAAGAATGTCGCTGTTATTGCAAACCAGGTCGTAGTTGGCATCACCCGGCCATACATTGCTGACCACGGTACAGGGCGCGAAGGTCCAGCCGCTGTTGCCGCCGAGGTCCACACAACCATTGCCCGCGTTGAAGGTCGCGCCGCCGCCTACCGTCACGTCCTGCAGAAGCGCATTCGCAATACACACCTGCCCGGAAGTTTTGTTCAGTAACGCGATCGGATTGCCTTTCAGGAAGACCGGGAAAGCGGGGGTGCCGTTGCACACCAATTCGGTGAAGGTGATGTTGCCACCGAGGTTCGAGGTTTTGCCGGGATTGTTGAGGAAGATGGTGTCGCAGACGATATTTCCGCTCATGGCGAAGTCGTCGAAGAAAATGGCCTTCCGGATGGAATCACTGGCCAACTGCGAATACACGTTCACGTACTGATAGGCGGTGAACTGTTCGCAGACGAAACTATTAAGGAAAAAGCGGGCGCCAATGTCGAGTACCGTGATGTTGCGGAACGCGCCGGTCGTTCGGAAATCATAACCCAAACTGCTGTATACGGGTGCCAGCCAACGCATCACCACGTCGGCCTGGCGGGAATTGCTGAGACTTCCCTGCAGGTAGAAATAAGATACCGTCAGCGTCATCGGCCCGAAGTTGACATCGGTGCCCAAATTGCTTGTCATCCGGCTCATGGTGATATCATTCCCGTCGGCGTCCAGGTTGCCATTCAGGAGTTGCAGTTGGATTCCGGCGCACGCATCCAGCAGCATAACCGTGCCGATTCCATTGATCGTTACCGAATCCAACTCCGTGGCGTTGCTCGTCAGATCGATGCCGGAAGCTCCCGGCAGCAGGTTCGTGGTGGCAACGTTCCAATTCATCACCGGTGCCAGTGCAAGGTCGCCGGTAACGCTGATGGTCGTACCGTTGACGGTGATATCACTCCCGGCCGCGGAGAAGTCGATGCCCGCAGCGCTGACGTTGGTGACGTCGAGTGTCAGTATTCCGCTGGCGAGACCGGAATTGCCATCGAAGATCACCTGATCGATTGCCGCTGGTACACAGGCGCCGGATGCGCCGCCGGTCGAGAGCGACCAATGCGTGGGATCACTCCAGTTGCCAGAACCGCCAACCCAGTACACCGTACGCGGAGCCGGTGAGTTGATGGTCCAGCCGGTATTATTGCCACCGTCCACGGAATTGTTTGCGGTAAAGCTCGCGCCTCCGCCTGCCGCTACACTGTTGAGTGAAACGTAGTCGACCGTAACGCTGCCACTTGTCATGCTGATGTTTGTCGGTGTTCCCGACACCGTGGAACGGATGCCTGCGAGGCCGTTACAATCGGCCTGAACCTGCAGGTTGGTCCCCAGGGTGAGGGTTTCTCCGGGCGCTTGCGAATAATTGAAGCCGCCGTTGCTGAGCCGCAAATCGTCGATCGAGTTGCTGCCGCTAACAGTTACATCATGATAGAACTGGGCGAATCCGATCGTATTGGCATTGCCGATATCGAGTGCCTGATCCGCGACAAGCGAGGCGACTGTGACGCTGTCGGACAGGAATCCCCGCTCAATGAAGTACATATTGCGAAACTGGCTGGCCCGGTTGTTTCGGCAATACGCGGGTCCTTTATCAAAGATGATGTCGGTAGTTGCGGAGCCGATGAAGGTTCCGTCGAAGTACATGTCCTTCAGGTAGAACGTGCTGTTGGCCGTAATGGCTTGTGCGGCAGGATAACCCGACAGCAACCGGGTGTTGACATTCTGGCCGTTGTAATCAACGTTCCCGTTTTGCTGATAGATCCATTCGGCATACAGCGAGTCCTGCAACGTATACCAACTGGAGTCGCCGTAGGTCAGGTACATAAAGGGAGTGCCGGTTGTGCGCAGGATGCTGCCGGTTCTGGGAGAGCGCAGGTGAGTTTGGTAAAGGCGCCAGTTCATCTGGTGGTTGAGGTCCAGTGAACCGTACAGGGTGATGTAGTCACCGAAGAAAGTCGGCGACCCGGTTACGCCGTTCACGGTCAGGTCGCCGGCGTACTGTTCCAGGTGAGGAAGATAAACGGTGTCGCCGGCGCCAAGTGAATTCGCGTCGAAGAAGACATTGTCCAAACGATTGGGGGTACAACCGGCCGAAACGCCCCCGCTTGAGAGCGACCAGTGGTTCGGGTCGTTCCAGTCGCCGGTACCACCCACCCAATAAAGGTCACGCGTTACCAGCGCCGAGATGTTCCAGCCGCTGTTTCCTCCCAGGTCGATGACGTTGTTCGCATTGAAGGTCGCGCCGCCGCTGGCCTGGATGCCTTCGAGGATGGCGTAGTCGATGGAGATCGTGCCGGAAGCCGCGTTCAGTCTTGCGGGAGGAGCGCCGGCATAGGACGTGCTCAGTCGGCCCATGTCGGAGCACGATGAATTCAGGTTGAGGTTGTAGATGCTCGAGGTGGTGCCCGACATCAGGTACACGAGCTTACCGTTGAGTTGGTTGATCGTACAATTCTCCAGGAGGATACTGGTGGAAAATTCGCCGGTGCCGAGAATCGAGTTCAGCGTGTACGAGGTATTGGTCGCGCTCGCGTAGTTGGCCTGGCAGGCCCGCAAGGTGGCGGCATTCTGGAAAATTAGGGAGTCGAACGGGGTTGTGTTGTTGATACAATCCATTTCGCCGCTTACGCAATTGAAATGCACGGAGGTTTGATCGGCGCCGGATGGAATGACATCCAACGTGATCGTGCGCGTAAAGATCTCGTTGCTTCCGCCGTTGACCGAAAGGGTGATGTCGCCAAGCACCAGCGTGGTGCCTATGCCCGCGTTGAATCCGCCACAGGATATATCAAAGGCATTCGCGTTAAGACTACCGGCTCGCAGGTCGACCGGACCGATGCAGGTCAGTGGCGACGATAAGGAATAGGACGCGTTCGCGTCGATCGTTACGGCATACGCGTATTGTCCGGCCAGGTCGATGGTGTGCGAACCGTTTGTGGCGCTCATCACCAGGTTGACATTGGACAAGGTCATACCGGCGGAGAATGTGATGCTGCCACGCAGGTTCAGCGTAGCGCCGTTGCCTTCAAAGGTCGGATTGAACTGGACGCCCGCCCAGCTCATGCTGTTACAGTAGTAGAAGGTGGAGTCGAGGTTCAGCACCTGACCCGTTGCGGTGAACGAAGCGGCGTCAATCACCACATCGTCATTGATCGTAGGGATGGAAGCGTGGAAGGTGGAGCCGCCGCTACTGGTTGCCCAGTGCGTGGCGTAGTCGCTCCAGTTACCGGAACCGCCCACCCAGTAGTAGGTCGCGGCATTCGTGCCAGCCGGGCCAAAGAGTCCCAGCACGAAGAGAAGCAGCAGGTGGAGGAAGTTTTTCATGGTCGTATGTGTTTGCTCGGGGGTCGTCAGACATGATTTACCGATACAAACGTAGGGGCAGAGGAAGGCGGGAACAAATACAGAAAAGGCAGTTTGTCGAATATCAATACTGTACTTATATTAGGAATTTAAGATATTTTGGCTGTTTTACTGCCAAATTATTGGGTGTTTGTCGAAATTGGATTAGTTTAGATGCAGGAAGTCGGAGTCTGAAATGCGCACGATTAAGGTACTTGAATTGCTCCATGCGCTCAAATCGCACGAAAAAGCAGCGTTTTCGGCGTATTTGACTTCCCCCTACTTCCTTCCGGCGCCTGAATACCCCAGGTTACTGCAGCTATTGGAAACCTTGCCTTTGTCGACACAGGAGTTGCCAAAGACTGAATTGTACGGGCAGCTCTTTCCGCAACAGCCCTTTGACGATCAGCAGCTGCGCTATCTCTTGTCGGATTTCACAGAACGGTTGGAACACTTCTTCCTGCTTCGTCAGCTTGCCGGCGAAAAAGAAGAAAGCGCCCTGCTGCAACTCGAAGCCTTGCACGCGCGTGAAACATCCAAGGCCTATCAACACGCGGCAAGACGATTCGAGAGCATCGACCGCCATGAAAGCGCGAAACACTTTCACCGGCACTATCGCGCGGCGGAGATCCGGCAGGAGTTCGCCGCACAACACGGCGCGCGTGATGAAGTGACGGACTACGTAGAACTCGCCGACAACCTCGATCGCTTCTACTTCCTGCGCAAACTGCAACTGCAGTGCGAACGGATCAACTATCGAAACGTCCTTGCGCGGGAATTCGACGTTTCCCTGATCGACGAGATCACGCGGCATGTGCTGAGCAATCAATTTCTCGGTTCCCCGCTCATCGAAACCTACTACCAGGTCCTGCAACTCCTCAGCGGACCGGAACCCGAGACCGCGTTCCAGTCGTTGCTGCAACTGCTCGAAGCGCATCGCGATCGCTTTTCCGTCGAAGACCTGAACAACGTCTATCAATACGTCAAGAACCACTGCATCCGCCGCATCAACCTCGGCGACGAGGTTTACCGTGAGCGGTTGTTCGGCATTTACCAAAACATCCTCGCCGATGAACGATTGATGCGCCACGACTACCTCTCGCCCTGGGAATACAAGAACATCGTTACACTCGGGTTGCGCTTGCGGCAGGAGGCCTGGGTGGCCGACTTCATCGAACTCCACCTCCACCACCTTCCGCCGAACGAACGCGACAATGCCCACACCTATAACTCAGCCATGCTGTGTTACTACCGGAAGCAATACCGGCAGGCTGTTAAGTTGCTGCAAACCGTCGAGTTCACCGACCTCTACTATCAGCTCGACGCGCGGTCCATCCTGTTAAAAGTTTATTTCGAAACCTACGAATCCGAATCGTTGCTACACCACATCTCGGCATTCAAGATCTTCCTGCGCCGCAATAAGCTGGTGAGCGCCTATCAACGTAAGATCTACGAGAACTTCATCCGCTACACGCTGAAAATTTTCCGCAGCAGCGACTCCGAATCAAAACGAATGGCGTTGACGGAGGAGATCCGAAGCGTCGATCACATCTCCGACCGCGCCTGGTTACTGGAGCAACTCGAGTGACCGGTCAGGGCCCGGACGGAACCGGGAACACTTTCAATTCTCCGCTCTGAAATAGCGGAAAAGCGCCCTGCCAGGTGGTGTCGGGTTCATGCCACAGGAGAAAATACTTCGCGCCCGATTCCCGGATCACCTCCAACGCTCCGGCTTGCCGGTCGTTGATCTGTCCGCGATACGGTGTCTTGTTGTGATAGGCTACGAACAGCGAAGACGAGTAACGATGTCGATCCGGGTTTTCCGAATACCGGGAAGCGATCGGTCCGTCGAGCAATTTGAGCGACCGCAGGTAATACGTCGCCTCCTGCAGTTGCCGATCCTGTTGGTACAATACGTCCATCGTCTGTAACGGCTGCCGAACGGCTTTCCAGATCCAGATCGCAGGCACATCACGGTCATTGCCGAACAACAACTCCTTGACCGGCCGCTTGATGGCCACTAAGAGGGTGATCAGGAAGAGGACACGCGCCAGGTAAAACCAGGGTCGTCCTCCCTGTTCGATCGCCGCCGCGAAAAACGCCGCCAGGAACAGCATCATCCAGGTGCTGATCCAGATGTATCGTGTATGGACAAGGATCAGACTATAGCCGCCATAAAACGCCATCAGAAACAAGCAGGCCAGCAGGCGTGATCGCTGCGACAAGGGTTCCTGTCGTAGTTGCAGTTTATGGCGGAAGATCAGGAAAAGTGCCAGCAGCAAGAGTAGTCCCCATCCGGTAGTTCGTTGGAAATCGAAATACCAAATGCTGAGCAGGTTGCGTTCCAGCACCTGAAGGAATCCGGGGACCACACACGTCGGTTCCGATACGCGTCCGGTCCAGAACAATTGCATGGGCTCTTCCCAGGCGCAGATCGCATGCGGACCGGATGGTTTCGTCAGTTCGTTAGAGAGCACCGGAAGCTGCATGACCTGTCCCGGCATGGGTGCGACACCCGGACTACGGTTGAACGCGGCCGCCTCGCTGATCGTAAAGTGCCCATACTTGATACTGATGGCTGTCACCCAGGGCGCGATGAGCAAGAGGAAAACCCCCAAAGCACGCAGCAGGAGTCGTCTCCCGACAGCTAGCTTGCGCACCTGCCACCATTCCGATACCAGCAGGAACAAAAACAAGGGTAACCCGAATGCTTTCGCATAATAGGCAAGCGCGCCGAGCAAGGCGAATCGTTTCGCGTTCTGTTCATCGGTTAAGGCCGAACCTTTGGCCAGAAAGCGAAACAACGCGAGTGTAAGCCAGAGAAACAACAGGTCCGCGGTCGGACTCAGGAAAGCATACGCCAGGACAAATGGAAGCGCCGCATACGACAAAGCCTCCGCATAAGGCTCCGGCATAACCGAACGACGCAACACGATGGTCCAGGTCCACAGCACCCCGGCTCCGATGACCAATTGCAGTGTTTTTAATGCCGGGATATCTCCGAAATCCTGCCCGGTAAACGGCAGCATCAGCCAGCTCAGCAATGGGCTCCAATAACCATTGATCGCCTCCCGGAAGTCACCTTCCAGATAGTGCCGGGTGATCATCAGGTACTGGAAGGTGTCGGGATTATTGACGTACCAACACAGGTAAGGGAACAGGACCGCCGCCAGGAAAGCATACAGGGCGAGTAATAGAAATGGCGGCCGGTTCATAAGGGGGCAAAATAGCGAATCTGAAAAGGAAAATCGGATGCGTGTTCCGGGTTTCGCGTTTCGAGTTTCGGGTTTCGGGTTAATGGGGCGAAAGAGAATTAGTTTTTAGTTACCAGCTACCCTTCCGAATTCCTCGTCTAAAACCTGTTTTTCTTTCAACTTTCCACCGTTCAACTTTCAACTTAAAGCGAAAGTCATTTCAATGCCTCCCGCTATTGCCGTACCTTTGCGGCATGAAAGACACTACCACGCTCCAGGACTACGGCATTGCCGAAGCCCTGAAGGCACTTGGCCTGAAAGACATCAACCCGGGCGCCGGAACGGGCACCCGCTGGTCCGAATCGGACGGTGAGATCATCTCTTCATATTCCCCGGCCGACGGCACGCTCATCGGAAAGGTGAAGCAAGCGACGGCGGACGATTACGAAAAGACCCTGCGCACAGCGGAGGAAGCTTTCAAGGTGTGGCGCAACATGCCCGCACCGAAACGCGGGGAGATCGTCCGACAGATCGGCGACCAGTTGCGGAAATACAAGGACCCGCTGGGCAAGCTCGTTTCGTACGAGATGGGCAAGAGCCTGCAGGAAGGACTGGGGGAAGTACAGGAGATGATCGACATCTGCGATTTCGCGGTCGGCCTCTCGCGTCAACTCTACGGTCTGACCATGCACAGCGAGCGTCCGAAGCATCGTATGTACGAGCAATGGCATCCGCTTGGCATCGTCGGCATCATTTCCGCTTTCAACTTCCCGGTTGCCGTATGGAGTTGGAACGCGGCCATTGCCTGGGTATGCGGTGACGTGTGCATCTGGAAGCCGAGTTCGAAAGTTCCGCTTTGCGCGGTTGCTTGTCAGAACATCATCGCTTCTGTACTGAAAGCCAACAACGTTCCGGAAGGCGTCAGTTGCGTACTGGTGGGCAATCATGTGGGCGACCGCATGAACAACGACAAGCGTGTACCGCTCGTTTCGTTCACCGGCTCCACGCGGGTTGGTCGCATCGTTTCCTCCGCCGTCGCGCAACGCTTCGGCAAGTCGATCCTCGAATTGGGTGGCAACAACGCCATCATCGTTTCCGAACACTCCGACCTGAACATGGTACTGGTCGGTACCGTCTTCGGCGCGGTCGGTACGGCCGGACAGCGTTGTACGTCCACGCGTCGATTGATCGTTCACGAGAGCGTATACGACAAGACCGTCAGCGTACTCCAGAAGGCCTACGCGCAGTTGCGCATCGGCAATCCGCTCGATGCGAACAACCATGTCGGACCGCTGATCGACAAGGGCGCGGTCGACGCTTACCTCAAGGCCATCGAGAAGGCGAAGCAGGAAGGCGGCAAGATGATCGTTGAAGGCGGCGTGCTCTCCGGTGACGGTTATGAAGGCGGCTGCTACGTGAAGCCCTGCATCATCGAGGCGAAGAACAGTTTTCACATCGTACAGGAAGAAACTTTCGCGCCCATCCTCTACCTGCTCAAGTACAAGACGATCGACGAAGCCATCGCGATGCAGAACGACGTCCCGCAGGGACTTTCCTCCGCGATCTTCACGACGAACATGCGCGAGATGGAGCAGTTCCTGTCACACGAAGGTTCCGACTGCGGTATCGCCAACGTGAACATCGGTACTTCGGGTGCCGAGATCGGCGGGGCGTTCGGTGGCGAGAAAGAAACCGGCGGTGGCCGCGAATCCGGCTCCGATGCCTGGAAGGCGTACATGCGCCGACAGACCAACACGATCAACTACTCCACGAACCTGCCGCTCGCGCAAGGCATCAAGTTCGATATCTGATCCTGATACCAACAACAAAAGGCCGGATGTGATCAAACACATCCGGCCTTTTTGTTTACACCGTTCGATTACTTCTTGCGTTTGAAGACGATCTCCAGGGTCTTACGCTCCTTACCCTGTTCGGTCTGGAACATCTCCATCTTCTGGGTATCGTTGTCGATGAACGAGAAGATCTCCCGACAATCCAACGCCTGTCCGGAAACGGGATCGACCATCTTGCCTTTGAAGTGAACCGCCTTCGTGGCTTCATCGTAAACGCCTTCCATGTACATCAGACCGGTACCCATGTTGTCGATCCAGGTGCTGAGATATTTTTTCATTGCGTTGTCATACGCCACGGTGCTGACACCTTCGAAGGGCATCCCCATGAAATTCCCGGAGTGCCGGGATTCCTGGTAGCGTCCGCCGAGGATCATTTTGTTGACGCAAGTGGCGGTGTTCTTCATGGGTTCGGCACCCGGCGCCATCCACATCGTCATTTCTTCTGTCCACTCACCATCGGCATCCGCCAGCATTTTGTGCATCGGACCGGGGGTCATGTAGGCCATCCAGGCTTTCTCTTCGGCAGTCGGCTCCTGCGCCGTCTGCGCTTGTGCTGCCAGAAACATTCCGCTCAGCAGCATCAGGGTGAAAATCTTTTTCATGTTGGTTTGATTTAAGGGGATTCTAAAGTAACTAATTAAAATATTAACGGCTCTGAATTGACGGAGAAATAAAAATCGATCGGAAACGGCGCAATATTTCCAAGATAATTCCATGGAGAGCGCCCTGCCAACTTGGTTCAAGTTGTTTTCTTCGAAATCCGGTTGAAAAAACCACATGAAAATAAGCCTCTCCGTAGGTAGTTGCCATCTGCAAGACTACTGCGTAATACCCTTCACCACAACCGCATTTATGCGAATGCTATTCTTGCCTTCGTATCTTTATGACATGAAACGCGCGTTGCTGCTGTTGTTCTTTAGCATAAAAACCTGCTTTGCCCAAACCACCGTGAGTCCATTGACGCAAGGCATTTGGAGAGCGGAACTGCAGATCAACGACACCCTTTCGTTACCCTTCAATTTTTTGTCGACCTCGGAGGGTCTGGAGATCATGAACGGCAGGGAGCGTTTACCGGTAAACGAGTACTCCTTGGTCGGAGACACTTTGGTTATTCGGTTTCCAGTCTTCGATGCAGAGGTCCGTTGCCGGTATACTGCCGACTCCTTGAACGGTTTCTTTCTCAACCACGCGCGCAAAACACTAAACGTGGTTCCATTTCGCGCAGCGGCCGGTCAGGGATTTCGATTCTCGGATCGTCCCGAACGTCCTGTCACGGATATCAGCGGAAGATGGCAGGTGATATTCGACGGCGAAGAGGGTGAGAACCGTTTTGCAGTGGCGGAATTCGAACAGAGCGGCGCGCGTGTCACCGGAACTGTACTTACCCCGACGGGCGACCACCGATTCCTCGAAGGTGAACTGGCAGGATCCCGTTTGCACCTTTCAGCTTTCGACGGTTCTCACCTGTTCTTATATGAAGCGGAGCTGACATCCGACAGTTCGCTGCAAGGACATTTTTTCTCCGGACGTCACTACCACGACACCTGGGTGGCGTTCCGGAAAGCGGATGCCTCCTTGCCGGATCCCGATGCGCTGGCGTTCCTGCGGCCCGGTTACTCCACCCTCGATTTCAGCTTTGCTGATCGCAACGGGAAATATTGGACGCCGCGCGATCCGTCCTTCGTGAATAAGGTCCTGATCGTGCAACTGCTGGGTAGTTGGTGTCCAAACTGTATGGACGAAACCGCCTTCCTGAGCGATTACTACCGTATGCACCGTGACCGGGGAGTCGAGATCATCGGGATCGCTTACGAGCGCACAACCGATTCTTTACGCCTTTGGAAAAACATCGATCGGTTCCGGAACTTCCATTATGTTGAATACCCGTTGGTCTATGGCGGTTATGCAAACAAGGATTCTGCCGCCAAGACACTGCCGATGCTGAACCGGGTATTCGCTTTTCCGACCACGATCATCCTCGACCGCAAAGGACAAGTGCGACGCGTACATTCCGGTTTCAACGGGCCGGCAACCGGCGAGGCTTACAAGAGGGAAACGGCGGAACTTTCCTCCTTCATTGATCGTTTACTGGCGGAATAACCGCACTTCGCATTTCAACTTCCCCGGCATGAGGACCATACACTACCTGCTGACGATCGGACTGATCACTTCCTTCGTGTCCTGTTCTTCTTCCCGCGAACCGAACAACAAGGCCGCGACAACCGTCGTGACGACCGCGCCGGTAGAAACGGTCGCCACGGAGAACACGAAAGCGGTCGAGCCGACTCCGGTCGTATCATTGGACGACACGCTTCATCTTCGACAAGTCAATTGGCGTGACGTCCGTATCACGGTGCGCGTACGTGGTAACGCCGATTCAGAACTGTCGATCAAGATCACAAAACCCAATGAAGAGCTGCCCGAATTCGTGACGGGCTGGAGCGGCAGTCTGCTCGGGCAAGTGCTTGTAGCCGACCTCAACCAGAACAACGAGCCGGAGATCTTCATCGCCGCCGTTGATCCAAAAAAGCTGGAGTATGCGGAGTTCCGTGCGTTCGAACGCGCCGCGAACAACTATATACGCTTTGATCTGCCTGAACTGACCGAGAAACAAAACGGCGGTTATCGCGGTGGCGATCTTTTCTGGTTCGACAACCTCACGATCTGTCGCGCGATCAGGATCTATCGGACCCAGGACCTTGACGGAAAGCCTACCGGCGGTGAGCGAAGGATCTATTACAAAGTGGACAACGTCCCATCACTTTCCTTTGCCGGCATGCAGGCGATGGAACGACAATAAGCGTACCGCCAGAAACAAAAAACCCCGAAAGCTGTCGCCTTCGGGGTTTTCCTTTATGCGGGGAAATGATCACTGTTTGTCAAAGCGGATCGTAGCATTGCGATCGTTGATAATGGCCTGCAACAAGTAGTTGCCGGAAGCCAGGTTGGCGACATCCAGCGGAAGCTGCAGTTTACCGGGAAGGTAACGTTCCATCGGAATGGCGATCACTTCACGACCCTGGAGATCGAGTACGCGAACTATGACGTCGGATGCTTCCGTGAGTTCGAGGCTCAGCGTGCTGCGTTCCTGTGCCGGGTTGGGATAGACCAGCATGTTCAGTTGCGCGGCCAGGTTCTCTTCGATGCCGACACCGGTGGCGCGGATCCAATAGGCTGTTGAGCTAGTTGATGCGCCAGTAGTAAAACTAAACCCAAGAAGCGGGTAGTGAATTCCCGATTTAAACCAAAGATAAGATACTTTTGAATAGTTCCTTATTTGCCAAGATCCTGCAGAAAATGCAGAGTCAACGAATGTCTCAGTATATTTTACTCGAAGTGTGTTTGTATAACTCGCCGCAGGAGTAGTCAGCGTTCCCCAAGCATCAGCAACTGCATTGATTGAACCATTTTTGTACCCAAAGATAGCGCCGCCAATAGAATAGGAACTCCTATAAGTATCGGAAAAACTTCCAGTATACGTCATTGGAAAGGTCAAGACTGTTTGAGAATTAATAAAAGCCTCTTGAGATGAAAGAGTAAATGCTCCTTGATGTTCCCAAATTGATGTACTTAGAAAATTGTAATCATAATTTGTATTTCCAATTTTCAAACAGTTTGTAGCTGTTGGTAATTGCGAGGCTCCAGGGGTTCCTGCAATTGGAACAATAATGCTATTTAAAGTTGTAGCAGCACTCAAACTGGAAAAGTTCCACGTCTGGTTGGCGCCGGCGCTACCTTGCTGGTTGGCCGTAGGGGTAAACGAATACACGGTGAACGCGTCGTTGACAACCGGGTTGCTGGTCGATGCGACCAGGGTCGGTTGTGCTTGCGCAACCAGTGCGCAGCATACTAAGGCAATAAAGCCGTAAAACTTCTTCATGGTGAGTTGGTTGGAAGGGCCACAAAGATAACCAAGCCCGGGTGCCCGCCAAACGTCCTATTCCGCGTTTGTAGCGGATTTTCGAAGGATGGAAGCGACAACGAACCAGGCGAGCGAAGGCAGGGCAACCCACAGCCCTTCGCTTTTGAGAACCCGGAGTCCCCATTCCGAGAAGAACGCGCCCGCACCGATCGGTGATACCTGGATCGGGCGAAACGAAAAGAAGAAACGCTCTTCGCTAAAAGGTGCCAACAGCGCGACGCCCAGGCCGCCATTGGTCATGGCATCGAGCAAGGGGTGGGAAGCTGTCGCAAGAAACAGGCAACACCAGATTGTGAATCGCCGAGGTCCGGATGCTTTGAAAATTGTTAGCACCAGCAGTGACGAGAGCAATGCGGCAAAGAAAAACGAATGCGTTATCCCCCGGTGTCCCCAGATCGATTCATAGGGAATGCCGAACCGGAATGTCAGCACATCCGCATCCGGCAAGACCGCGCACATGGCCGACCAGATCGCCAGCTTGCGAAAGTCGCTTCCGCCAAAGGTTCTGACTAATGGCAATACTGATACGGCATGCGCGAAGAAGGAAGGCACGTTGGAAAGGTAAAAAGAAAGTACCGGTATCTTCCATTCGTCATCGCTTCGCCGACACGGGCACTTCACCCGTCAGCGCGCCGAGGAAAGTAATGATGGATTTCCGTTGCTCAGGCGTTAACTCTTTGTTCAGTTGTACCTTACCCATGATGCGTACGGTCTCATCAAGATCCCTGACGCTGCCGTTGTGAAAATAAGGGCCGGTCATGGCGATGTTGCGCAAGGCCGGTACTTTGAAGACGTCCTTGTCGGTCGAATCCCTGGTCACGTTCATGCGACCCGGATCGTCCGTGACGCCCTTCAACTCACTGCGATAATCGGCATAGATCCCGAACTTCTGCAGCATCATGCCGCCCAGCATCGGGCCGGCATGGCACTGCACGCAACCGGTTTCGATATAAAGTTTCAATCCGGCTTTCTCCTCCGCGCTCAACGCGTTTACATCACCTTCCAGGTAACGATCGAATCGGCAAGGTGTGATGAGGGTACGTTCGAATGCGGCGATCGACCGACGGATATTCGTGTAACTGATCGGCTGTCGTTCTTCAGGAAACGCTTCCGCAAACAGCTTGCGGTATTCCGGAACCTCACTCAGGCGCTTGACCAGAAACGCCTCTGTTGGCACAGCCATTTCCGCCGGGTTGAGAATCGGTCCGCCGGCTTGCTCCTCTACATCCTTCGCACGTCCGTCCCAAAACTGTGTCGAGTGGAAAGCAGCATTTAGTACGGTTGGAGAATTGCGGTCGCCCCGTTTACCCGCATCACCTTCGGAGGTGGCTTCCCCGTCAACACCGAAATTCTCGAGGTTGTGACAACTGTTGCAACTGTTCTTACCGTCCTTCGAAAGTCGGGTATCGTAAAACAACGACTTTCCTAAAGCCACCTTCTGTGGCGTCACGGGATTGTCCTTTGATTCAGCCAGCACCGGAATCGGCGAGAAGAATCTTTTCGCATCCTCTAATGGCTCCGCGACCGGCTGGAGTGCGGCCACTTGTTCTTTGCTGGTCTCCGTTTGCGAACATGCAAATACCGAAAAGGCCACTACGATGAATGTGAGCAGTTTTTTCATGACAGGTCGGTTTATCTTATCCCACACAAATTTCCGAACGCCGGGAATTCAGAGCCATGATGCAAGGTCGGTACCGGGGTGATGACGGTATTTGGAAAGCTCATCCGAAATCATTACATTAAGGTTTTACGGTCTTCCGAATGCTGAACCAGAAGTGTTTCGTCCTGCCAGGCCGCCTTCAACGATACCGCCATGTCGGCACCTTGTTAAATTCCAGTGGTCGGGGAGAATAGATTCCGTTCGCGGTTAACTTTGTCATAACCCCTCCCCCGATGAAACAACTTTACTACCTGGCCGCAGCGCTTTGTCTGATTGGCTTTTCTTCGAAGGCACAACAGTTCAGCTGGATCGGCGAGTTCCCGATGCGATACAACATGAATCCGGGAATGCCGATCAGCCAGATCACCGCATTGCCGAATGGAAACACCGTCGGATTCCGTGTCGACAGTTCCGCGGTTATCTATGGCTCTGACATCTATGGCCTTCAACTACTCGAGTGCCGCGACGGAAGTGGCACACTCCTCTGGGAACTGCCGTTCGGCCCCGAGGCCCATCTTCGTCATGTCATCAGCGACGGAAACGGAAATTGCGTACTCAACGGATACTTCATGGACACGCTCCTGCTGGGCGTGAACGATACGCTCTACAATACACTCGGCGGTCTCTGGACGAACATCTTCCTTGCTTCCATTGACCCGAACGGGCAGGTGAATTGGAAACGTAACCTGACACGTGAAAATCCGGATGCGTACGAGGTCGGTTGCCTGGCACGTCATCCGGATGGAAGTGTATGGTATGCGCACAGTGATTTTTCTAAAAGTGTCATCTGCCGGCTGGATGCCACTGGAAACGAGCAGCGGGTCGATAGCGTTTCCGGCATCCGTCTGCTGAGTGGTCTCGCGATCGATCCTTTCGGCAATCGTTACCTCTCCGGCGCGAACGAATCCGGGACGCTGACGGTGAACAACCTTTCCATCAGCGCGATCACTTCCTACGGACAATTCGTAGCACGCGTGCGTGCGGACGGAACCGCGCATTGGGCCTATTCCGGCAACGACATCACCTTTCAACGACCCGAAGTCGTCGCCGGCGACGACGGATCGGTCAGCCTCTCCTGTGCCGTCTTCGATTCCATCACCTGGGGGAATATCTCCTTGCCGTCTCCCGGGAATTCGCAGACGTTTTATCTGGTGCACGCCGATTCAACCGGCTTCTTTACATGGGGACGTCAGATGCCGGTCGGCGCAGATCCCTTCTCCTACCTTCAACCGCTCGCGCAACATTACCTCAGCAGGTTGAGCGATGGCACCATTGTATTGATCGGTAATCAACGCGCGACCGTGGATTGGGGTAATGGTGTCGTGCTGTCATCCGGCAGCTCGTTTTCGCAAAGCACTGCCATCCTCTATTTCCATCCTGCCGATGGCAGTGTGATCCATGGCCTCATCGGCGGATCGACCGGATACGACTTTACCCAATCGCTCGCCGTAGGACCGGCCAATGAAGTCTGGTTTACCTCCACCGTTACCGACAGCGCTACCTACGGACCGTTCCTCGTCAATACCGGCGAAGCCTACCGTACCATTGTTGGCAAGGTGAGTGCGCCATTGCCCAGCGGCGTCAGCGGTATCGCGGCTTCCGATGCGGTCGTATTCCCGAACCCGACCAGTGATCTGTTGTGGGTTCGCGGACAAGCGCCCGGAACAAGTGCCCGGATACTTTCTTTGGACGGACGATTGCTGGAGAGTCGGCAAGCGGACGCGGGCACGGTGTTCTCACTCCATCCGTACCCGGCCGGAGTTTATCTGCTCCAACTGATCAATGAGACTGGTGTGCGCTGTCTGAAGGTTATTCGGAACTGAGTCGCCGTACTCATCTACAAGGCTGCCGCAAGAGAAAAAGGGAGACGTCGAGCGTAGCTGATGAAACGGTAACCTGTCTTCCGGCCATTCATTGGGGCGGCTTTTTCGTTGATTTCAGGCGTGTTTTGAAAATATCGAAATGCGCACTATCTTGACGTATCAACTGCTGCGATACCACATGAAAAAACTGTTACTGTTGCTGGCCGCCATGGGTGCGGCTTTGCTGACGAGTGCCCAGTGCACGACCTCGAACGCGACCTCTTGTGTGTGTCCGGCCGGTGCGTCCAACTGCGACCTGTTACCCGATATTTCGGTTGGCAAGGATGCGATCACCGCTTCAGGCGGCTATACCGAATATGCCCAGATCAACGCCGGTACCAGTCAAAGCGGACAGGGTTCCGATGACGGTCGCCTGCGGCTTACCGGCTCTACACCGAACATCGGGTACGGTCCGATGGAAGTCCGCGGTGTTTCGAAATGGGTTTGCGGCACCGATACGGTGACCGCTTATCCCGGCACCGGCACCTGTCCCGATGGATCGGATCCCAAGCAGGTTGTCGCGCAGCGCGTCTATCACAAGAACGGCAGCGTGATGACGTATTCCGATCGTGAAGCGGGCACGATGACCTACCACCCTACACACGGCCATCAGCACATCGATGGCTGGGGATTCTACACGCTGCGCATCGAGAACCCTACCGATCCGAATCCGCTCAACTGGCCGATTGTCGGCAGCGGTTCCAAACTCGCTTTCTGCCTGCTCGACCTGAGCAATTGCAACAGCAGCAACGGTCATTGTCGCGACTCCCTCAATAATATCCTCACCAGCACCAACCTGCCCAACTACGGACTCGGTGGCGGCCAGTATGGTTGTTCGAATACGCTTCAGGGTATCTCCGCCGGCTACGTCGATATTTATTCGAAGACGCTGGACGGCATGTGGATCAACATTCCGCAGGGAACCTGTAACGGCAACTACTGGATCGTGGTGCAGATCGACCCCAACAACAATTTTCAGGAACTCCGTGAGAACAACAACGTGATCGCGGTACCGATCACCCTCACCCGGCAGACGGCGCCGGGTACCGGTGTCGCGACCATCAGCAGCAATCGCGCAGGTGTGATCGCTCCCGGCGATGTGGCAACCCTAACGGCAAATGCCGGAACGGCCTACACCTGGTCCACGGGTGCAACGACACAGTCGATCCAGGTCAGTACTGCCGGCACCTATAGCGTGACCGTCACCAGCCCTTGCGGCACCGCGACCTCCGCTCCCTACACCTTGAGCGTGCTGACCGCCCCAACTGCCCCGTCCGTGACGAATGCGAGTCGATGTGGAAGCGGTTCGGTTACCTTGGGGGCCAGCGGATCCGGGACCCTGAAGTGGTACACCGGCGCATCGGGTGGAATATCCATTGCTACCGGATCGAGTTACACCACCCCCACGCTCAGCGCGACCACGAACTATTATGTATCGAACAGCGTGACCAGCTCCGGCACTAACAGCAGTGCCGGTCCTGCCAGCATTACCATCGGCGCCGGCGCCTACAACACGAGCAGCACGGCGCAATACCTGGTATTCAACGTGTATTCGAACATCGTCCTACAGTCGATCAAGGTGTATTCCAACACAGCCGCGAGTCGTACTTTCACCTTGTTCGATAAGAATCTTTCGACCCTGCGCACCACGACGGTCCCGCTGGTGAACGGTACGAATACGGTCACCCTGAACTGGAGCATCCCGCCCGGCGATTTTTACCGCATCCAGAGCAGTGGCACCGGCATGTATTACAACACGGCGGGTGTTTCCTACCCGTACAACTACCCGGGATTGCTGCAGATCCACAACTCATCGGGTGGACACGGTCAGTATTATTATTTCTACGACTGGCAGGTGCGGCGTGCCGATATCGTCCAGGAAAGTGCGCGCACCATGGTGACGGCTACGATCAATCCGATTCCGTCGGTTTCGTTCACCGGTCTTGCCGCATCGTACACGACCGGTTCTTCACCGGCAACGCTGACCGGCTCTCCTTCCGGCGGAACGTTTTCGGGTCCCGGCATCAGCGGCAACACGTTCACGCCTTCTGTTGCTGGAGCAGGTGGTCCGTATACCGTAACCTACACCTACACGAACGCTTTCGGTTGCACGGGCACCGCTACGGCCACCACCACGGTTACCGCTGCGGGGAACAATTGTCTACGTCCGACCGGACTGGGCTCCTCCGCAGTCACCAACGTTTCCGCGACGGTGAGTTGGAGCAACGCGGCTACCGCCGATACATTCCGCATCCGGTATTCGGTGAACGGTACAACGAACTATCTGTATAAGGATGTCAACGGCGCAGGTGGTGTCAGCAGCACCGGCCTTAGCGGACTCTCTCCGGGAACGACTTACCAGTTCCAGGTCAGTTCCATCTGCCGCGGCGTGAGCAGCGGTTACAGCAACTCCGCCACCTTTACCACGACCAACGCGCCGATTCCCTGCGCGGTCCCCAACGCGCTTAGCACGACCAACATCGCGAACAACAGCGCAACGGTGGGCTGGACACCCTTCGTTACCGCCGATGTTTTCCGTATCCGGTATTATGTGAACGGAACGTCTACGTACTTCTACAAAGACCTCAACGGAAGTTCCGGCAGCAGCACATCGCTGACGAACCTGACACAAAACACAACCTACAAATGGCAGGTCAGTTCGATCTGCAATGGTGTAAGCAGCGGTTATAGCTCCGTTGCTACGTTTACGACGACGAATAATCCGACACCGTGCGGCCGACCATTCGGTCTCGGCACTTCGAATGTGGCGAACACCAGCGCTACCGTGAGCTGGACCAACCTGGTGACCGCCGACATATTCCGTATCCGCTATTCAGTCAACGGCACCACGAATTATCTCTATAAGGATGTCAGCGGCGTAGGCGGAACGACTGCTGCGAGCCTGACCGGTCTGACCCCCAATACGACCTATCAGTTCCAGGTATCTTCGATCTGTTCCGGGCTTAGCAGTGGTTACAGTACCGCGTTAACCTTTACCACCACGAATGCGCCGGTGCCGTGCGCGACTCCGTACGGACTCAGCTCTACGAATGTGACCAACAACAGCGCGGTTGTCAACTGGACACCGATGGTAACGGCCGACAGTTTCATGGTACGCTACTCGGTAAACGGTACGACGAACTACCTCTGGAAAAAAGTCAGCGGAGCCGGTGGCGTGACCAGCATGTCGCTTACCGGTCTCTCCGCGAACACGACCTATCAGTGGCAGGTGCGCTCGATCTGTAACGGCGTTACAACTTCGATTTACAGTCCCTCGGCATTGTTCACCACAGGTCTGATCCGTCAGGGCAACTTCGGAACGACCGATGAGTCGGATGCGCTGACGGCCTTCCCGAATCCTGCACACGAAAATGTTCAGTTGCGCTATTTCTCCGGACTCATCGGAAAAGCCCGCCTGACCGTTTACGACCTGAGCGGTCGCAGCCTGCTAATGGAAACGAAAACGGTCATGGAAGGAGAAAATCGCTTCGAACTTTCCTTAAAGGACCTTCAGTCGGGCACTTACCTGATCCGGTTGGATCAGGGTGAGCAAACCAAGGTGATCCGGATCGTGAAAGAATGATTGTTTTAAAGCGTCTTTGACGTAAAAAACCCCCAAGTTGAATCAACAAGGGGGTTTTTTATTGCCAAAACACAACCTGCTCTGAAAGAGAAGATCCCGCCTGCGCGCGGGATCTTCAGATGAGCATGAAAAACTGATAAATAACTACTATGAGAAGAAGGGGGTGCCCGAAGGCTGTACTCAGTGGTGCAAAGGTCGCAAGGCAAGGACCCAAGGCCAATACGACAAATGGATGATTTTGGGCTGCAATGTTCCGGGTTTCGAGTTCCGGGTTTCGCATTGTCAATGCCTAACTAGGGTTGACCGTTGAAGGTTGAAGGTTGAAGGTTGAAGGTTGAAGGTTGAAAATTCAGGCTAGTTATCTTTCTCGCAGTTCGTCCCTCGTCCCACGTCCCCCGTCCCTACCACTCAACCCGGTACCCGGAACAAACAACCCTTTGCTCCTGCTAGATCCGCCCGGTCTTATTCAACGCTTCGATCCTGTTCTGCACGTGCAGCTTTTCGTAGATGTTATAGATGTGTGTACGGATCGTGTTTACGCTGACGTGTAGTTTTTCGGCGATCTCTTTATTTCGGAATCCCTGTGCAAGCAGATCGAGGATTTCGTTTTCACGCGGCGTTAACAAAGCGGCTTCCGGGCTGGAGAGCGGCGCCTGGCGGAAAGAAGCCACCACTTTACGCGCGATGGAGCTGCTCATGGGCGCTCCGCCCCGATGCAATTCGCGGATCGCGTCAAGCAAATTGTCTCCGGCGGAACGTTTCAGAATATATCCACTCGCACCGGCGGAAAGCGCACGGAAGATCTTCTCGTCGTCTTCGTACACGGTACACATCATGATGTGCACCGACGGGTACTTTTCCTTGATGATCCTGGAACACGCGATACCATCCATGCCGGGAAGGTTGATATCCATCAAGACGACGTCGGGAGGCATTTCGGCAAAGGCTTCCAGCGCTTCTTCCGCAGTGCCGTAAGCACGGCAAAGGAATTCGTCACTGCTCTCGATCAGGAATGACATCCCGTCACGGATGTCGTGGTGATCTTCAATCACCGCTACGCGGATCATCGGCTCGTTCTCCTTCATGTTGCTTCAGTCTAAAAGTGGATGAATATAACCGGTCGCAAGTTACGCAAGCCGGCTCAAGCTTGCTGCAAACGAATCCGCCAATTCCGGTATCGATTGCCGTCAAAGAGCAGGTCGAGGTTGTCTACATAGACCTGTGCCTTCTCCGGTTCATCGATGAACCGCTGGATGCGTTGCAAACACAGGACGACCAATTGAAACCGGAGCCGCTGCGACAGAAAGCGTTCCTTGCCTTCGGATGCTCGAAACCAGGTCCCGAGCAACGTTCGCTGAAATACCCAGTCCTCCAGTCGTACCGTGGGTATCGTAAGATAATATAAAATATCGTAAAGCGAATCGCCCCGGTAGGCACCGGCTTCGAAATCGATCATCAGCATCTTTTCCGAACCCTGTTCATTGGTGAAATTAAAGGTGTTCAGGTCATAGTGCACGGTCACCTGGCGGAGCAGAGGACGATAAGCCAGGTAGCGTAGGGCCATCCACCCCAGTTGCACGCGCCTCCACAGTGACAGCCGCTTGTTCACGGCTTTTCGGAGTTCGATCAGACGGATCAGCGGATAGAAGGCCCCTTTCAGCTTTTCTTTTTTACTAAAGCCACGTGAAGACTGCGGGATCTGTTGAAACTCCTGCAGGGCCGCGATCCATTTTTCCGCTTCCGCCGTCGTCCAGGCTTTCAGTAGTATGGTATCGCGGGAATAGTGTTCAAGTTGCACACAGTCCATCAACATCCAGTGATCGCTCCGGTCCACGATCCGCGGAAGTTTCAGGTGCTTCAATTCATGCGCTTCGGCCAATTGCAAAAAGTCCGCTTCCCGCCGCAACTTGCCAGGAAACAATTTGTTCACCTTCAATATCAGGGGAGGACCGCCCGCAAGCGCCGCAACTTTATAGACGCCGCGCAGCTTTTTTTCCGAAAGTACCTCCAACAACCGGAGCGACCGTTGCTCCAGGATCGGCTGGCAAAGAGGTTCCGGTTGCGCTACCAACGCTTACTTTTTTAGTCCGACGACAAAACGGCCACCGAAATACTTGGTCAGCGGTGACCGCGACAGAAAGCGGAGAAAGCCGTCGCCGAAAATCGTCATGACCGCGGGGAAGTCGGTGCCGATGATATCGACCACCTCGAATGGCGCGAACGCCTTTTTCAACTCCCATGGATACGCATGACTCTTGATCTTCTTACCGCGGACATGGCGGTGCCAGAATTTCATGACAGCCTTGAACGGGTTGAAGAAGTGCAATTGATTCATCACTTCGCAAACCAGGATGCCGTCCTTTTGTAGAACGCGATGGATGTCCTTGGTATACGCCGGATATTCTTCGAGCGGGATCAGGTAGAGAAATGCACCCAGTGTAGCGCCGTCGAATGATGCGTCCGAAAACGGCAACTTTTTCATGTCGGCGACATGATACTCGAGGATGTCCTTGTACTGCGCCGGCAATTTCGAGCGACTGACATCCAGCATGGCGTTGGTCAGATCACAGGCGACAACTTTCTTATAGCCGAAGGTCACCAACTCCAACGCAACGCGGCCGGTACCGGAAGCCACATCGATGATTTTCTTCTCCGGTTGGATCAGGTTATACTTTCGAAGCAGGTCGAAGAAATACGCGTTACGCAGACTCTTCGCCTTGCTTCCGCCTTTACTGGTCCAGCGACGCTGATCATAAACACTCGCTTCCTTCGTATAAGTATCGAGGTAATACTGGTTCAGGTCCTTCTTTTGTTCAGTGTTCATGTAACGGGTGGGATAAGATCGCGGGGAGTCTACAACGTACGCAGGATGAAGCCGCTTTTATCTTGTTGAATATTAGTTAATTAGTGTTGTTGTGAGAAGGATCCAAGCTGGCTGCAGATTGAAACTCCGCATGCTCTTCCACTGCATTAAGACGTAAATCATCGAAAAAAGATACGTCTCGCAGGGGGATGATTGGGCAAAAACCGCTGCTCGCGTCTGCGGCGGTCTTTCTTCGGGTTGCTTAGTAGTGAACCTGCACTTGAATACGCGTGCCTTTGGTACCGGGCGAATCAATGCTGATCGTTCCTCCGATCTCCGCGATACGCTTTTGCATATTGACCAGACCATTGCCGTGTTTGGGCTTGCTCCGGTCAATGCCGTTGCCGTCGTCTTCTATCAGCAAGAGCAGGCTCCGGTTGGTCGCATCATTTACAATATGCACTTTCACCTGGTGTGCCCGGGCATGGCGCAACACGTTCCGCAATGCTTCTTTCAAAACCAGGAACAGGTTCCGGCGAACGGCGGCTTTGATCGGTATGAGTTGCGATTGCGGAGAGGATTCGATTTGCAAGGGCAGGTTGTGCAATTCGCAAAAATCGTAGGCATACTGCCGCAAATAAGCGATGAGGTTGTCGAGGGTGTCGTTCGAAGGGTTGAGCGCCCAGATGATCTCGTTCATCTTGTTGATGAGATCATTCGAGGTTTCACCGATCTTTTTCAGCGCGCCCCGTTGCCGTTCGTTCAATGCTTCGGCGGAGCTGATGATCTTGGAATAGATCAGGATGTTGGTGAGATCGGCGCCCAGATCATCGTGCATATCCGCGCCGATTCTTCTACGTTCCACTTCCAACGCCTGTTGTTCGCGTAAATAAACGAACTGCTTTTGGTACCGGCGGGCGATGATTCTACGAATGAGCAGGAACGCCAGCCCGACCGCGAGGGCGATCATCAGGATCCGGAATGCCAGTGTTTTGTAAAAGGGGGGCAGTATCCGGAATTCCAGAAACGCCGTTGGGCCCCAGTCGGAATTGAATTTCTTCGCCTGTACCTCGAAGCGATAGTAGCCGGGATCCATATCACTGATCAGGATACCCGTCGTAGCCGCGACCGTCCATTCCTCATCATCGGGCAGAAACCTGTAACGGAACTGCATCAGATGGGGTTGATCAAAGGTTGGTGCGATATAGGTCAGTCCGATCGAATTGCTGTCGGGCTGAACAACGATCGGCGCCTTCAACGATACCGATTGCCCGAGGATTTCAAAATCGGTGATGTAGGTCGTCGGCGGCAGGGCTTTCGTCTTCTTCCGGATCCTGTCGATGGTGCAAACGCCATCCGGAGTAGCCAGGTACAGATACCGGTTGTCAATAGCCAGATCGTTGGTGTACTCATTCAGCAAACCGTCGCGGTTGGCGAATTTTTCGATCAGGTGAAGGGAAGCTCCATCCCACTGCAGAATATTCACACCGTTCGTAGTCGCGAGGAAGATCTTTCCTTCCCGGCGGACGAGCTTGGTGCAATGGTCGCCGGTAAGACCGAGGGAATTGTAATCCGCGTGAAAAATGATCGCATCATTTTTCATCACATACAAACCCCGACCATAGGTGCCGATCAACAGACATCCGTCGTCCGTCTCGTTGATTACCGTAATACGGCTGATGAACAAGGAATCGAACTGCGGGAACTCCCGGACTTTGTCACCTTCCAGATAGGATAGTCGCTCAAAATGTTCGAACCACAATCGTCCGTCGCTGGCAAAGAACGGGGCATAGACCCGGAAATTGATGTCCGGATGCGTCAGCTCCCCCTGGTACAGGCGACCATTCCGTTGGATGACAGGTCGGATACCGGTAAGGGAACTGGTGTAATTCGTGCCGTTGCGGTCACGGAACAATCGCTTCAAGCCGGCGACTTCAAAACCCTCAATCGATGGAATGGGACGGGCCTCCTCATATGACCCATCACTCCGTCGAGCCAGGAGGAACAAGCCTCGGTCTGCGGCACATAAGATATTCCCGGTGGAATCTTCCAATAAAGACAAGACCCGGTTGATGGTGTTGTTTTCCTTCAACAGGTCAAAGCGCGAGAGTCGGCCGCCTTCCCGATGATACACCGATCCGTTGCTGGTGCCGATCCACTGGCTCCCGTCGCGAGCGGCGATAATGGAGAATACCTGTTCCCGATGCTCGTCGTTGGGAATGTACTGGGCCGAAATCTGAGGATTGTTGGCCGGCGATTTATAGACCCCGTTGCCGATCGTCGTGAACCAACGATTGCCTTCACGATCGTTGTAGACCCGGCTGATCACCTGGCCGGTGAAGTATCGGAGGGCCGGAGCGAATCCGCCGGGCGTCTTCTTCAGATAGTACACGCATTTGTCGTTGTTCATCATCCACAGACTGCCGTCTTCATCCTGTGTGATGCGTCCCATGTTCATCTGCGCGGGGATCTCGGCGGCGCTCAGTAGCAATTCCGCCTCGTAGCCATTGAGGCGAAAGAGCCCGCGCGTACTGATCAGCAATCCCGTTCGCGGACCGGTATTTTCCATCCAGGCCACGGTATCACCGATGCCCGGCATTTCAACCGGCGTTTCCTTCAGATCGTCCGAGTTGATGCGAACCAATCCATCCTGCACGTTCACGATCATGACGCCGGGCTCGGGTTCATAGAGAAAGGTCCAGCCCGCACGCGCAGGATTGGCGATCGTATCGGGCATGATAAAATCACAGTGATCGGACGGATCAATGCGCAGCACCTGGTTACTCAGCCCTCCGAACCAGATATTTCCCTTCGCGTCTTCCCGGAACGACAACAAGCCACGATCCGCCAGACCCTTCGGCAGGTCGGGGTCATTGTAGGGATTATGGATCTTACCGTCGAGATAATAGCACAACAATCCTTTCAGGGTCAGAAACCAGATGCGTCCCTTCGAATCCTGATAGATGCGCAGGACTTCGCTGTCGACCAGTCCGTTCTGCACATTGTATCCACGAAACGCCCGCCCGTCGAAGCGGGAAGCGCCCGCATCCGTGCCGAACCACAAAAAACCCCGGGCGTCCTGAAATGCGCAGTAGACGGTATTCGAAGGAAGTCCGTCGCGCCGGTCATAGACCCGGTAAACGGGATCCTGTGCCCGGGCACCGGACAACAGGAAGCAAAACAGGCAGGTTAAAAGGCGCAGGAAAGGTCTCACGTAGGGAATCAAGTTAATCAATGCCCCCGGGGCTTGCAACAGTCCCCGAAAGCCGCTCCTGTGGCGGATTCGCGCGCAAGGCGGGAAAGTTCAGCGATTACGTGACGGGCGTCATCCTCCGCTTCAACGGCTTCAGTATATTTGTTCGACATGCGCCTGACCCTACTCCTGCTGATCTGGTCCCTGTTCGCCTCCGCGCAACAGACCTTTACTGTCTTCGACCGGAATAACTCCCCGCTTCCCGACAACCAATGCCGCTACATCGCGATCGACAGTCTGAACCGGAAATGGTTCTGTACCGAATTCGGTCTTGCGATCTACGACGACAACACCTGGACGGTTTACCAGACGACGAACAGCGGTCTAGCCGACAATTCTGTCAAGCATGTCGCGTTCGATGCGGCTGGTCGGGCGTGGATCTCGACACAGAACGGAGGCGTCTGCGTATTCGACGGCACGAACTGGACCAGCTACACCACGGCCAACTCGCCGATCGCCGCCGACTATATCCGAAGCGTTACGATCGATCGATTTGGCAGCGCGTGGATCTGTACCATCGCCGGACTTAGCCGGTTCGACGGCGCCAACTGGACGACCTGGAACATTGGTAATTCGAACATTCCCGTTGATCACATCTCACGCTGCGTGATTGAAAACGATACGCTGCGCTGGCTGGGAACGGTGAACGGCGGATTTTCCCAAATGATCCGTGATACGGGGTTCACCACCTGGGACTACATGCACCAGAACTTTCCCGACAACAGCATGAACGACCTTGTACTGGGTCCGCTTAACCACCTGTGGATGACATGTCCTGCCGGCGCGCTGGTCAATTTCTACAACGGCGGTTGGTTCACTTACAATACGCTCAGTTCCGGTATCCCCACCAATTCGCTCAACTCTCTGCAGTTCGATTCACTGACCAACATCTGGTTGGGCACCTACGATCGTGGCATCGTGAAAAAAGAAGGCCCGGTTTACTACAGCTGGTACACCGCGAACTCCGACATGCCGGACGACAATGTCTTTTATACCTGTATTGAAGGAAACGGAATCGTCTGGGCCGGAACGGAACAAAGCGGCGTGGTGCGCTTCGATGAAAACCTCTGGCTCGGCCCCAAGCCGGTAGCCGAACCTTCCCGCCTCACACTCTTTCCGAATCCGGCGCACGATTTCGTCAACCTCCGATTCGACCATGCGCGACCCGACCTTGTCCAGCTTTACAACATGCAAGGACAATTGATCCGGTCTATGCACGACCTCTCTGCACCTGTACTGCGCCTTGATCTCACAGGACTATCGAGTGGGTGCTATCTGGTTCGCATCGCGGAAGGAACCCGTATTGAGCGAAAAACACTGATCATCGAATAGCGCTTCTTCCTTTTTCTTGCTTTCATCCTGTGATTCGTGACAATCATCACAATCATTGGATAGCTGCCTGCGTTAGCTTTAGGGGATTGATAGAAACTTCGATTCCGATTGGATCTGTCTCTTGTTAACCCCTCCCATTCCCTCTGCCATGAACAACTCCCTCAAGTTAATGTTGATGCTGCTTCCGGCAGTCACAACGATGATCGCGTGTAAGAAGGACAAAGAAGAATCATCTGCCGATCAGGCGTTCTCTTCGGAGATCCGGAATGGTAGTTATTCGTATTACCAAAATGGAAACACGCTGAGCGCCGCGTCTCCCAGCCCGCACGGTTCTTTCAAACTGAAATTCAACTCCACCGCGTTGGCCGCGCTCGATTCAACAGGCGAACTCCCGTCCGGGGCGACTTTCCCGAACGGCTCGGTGATCGTTAAGGAAGTCGTGTCGGGTTCCGGCGTAACCTTATTGGCGGTCATGAAGAAGGAGCCCTCGAACGCAAATGCCGGCAGCGGCTGGATGTGGGCGGAATATGAACCGGACGGTTCTACTGTTTTCAGTGTAGGTAAAAAGGGAGATGGTTGCATCGGGTGCCACAGCGGATCACCCAACCGTGATCTGGTCCGCAGCTTCGACTTGCACTAAGCCGCGAATATTACCCCCGACTATTCCAGGACAACCACCTTCCGACTGAGTAAGATTTCCTGTTGCTCTGTTTGCAATAGAAAATGGAATACTCCTGAAGGCAATTTCAGCTGCTTCACATTCCCTGCAGGCACCGATTCTACCCATACGGCGCGACCCGTCAGATCGGTGATGACCAGTCGATACGGCACCGGGCTTTCCGAAATGTTGATACGACCGGTGGAGGGTACCGGATAGAGCGCGATACGATCGCCAAGCGGAGTTCCGACCTGGTCGCAGACATCGAAGATAACCGTGATCGAATCGCTACCGGCCTGTCCGCTGCCGTCGGTTACAGTAAGGCCGATGCTGAAGGTGTCGGGAACCGACGAGTCGAACGTATAGTTGTTCCCGGTAGTTCCGTCGCTCCAGGCATAGCTGTTATACCCCGCCGGGCTCAGTTGTAAGGTCGAATTGATGCAAACCACGGTATCATTGAGCGTGAAGGGTAGCACGTCTTCACCATAAAAAGCGGTCCAGGCGGTATCGTTCACCGGCGTACGGAACGTTTGTGTGAGCGCACCGCCATTATCCCAGCGAGTGAAGAAATAAGTGGATGGTCCTGAGACCTGCGACCAAGGCGCGCCGAAGTTGCGGTACATGCCCTCGACGCCCGTCACCGTATGCGGCGCGATATGGGGTTGCCCATCCACATAGATGGTCAATCCTTGTGGTTGCGTGTTGATGGTAAAGTCACTGAGGTTGGGTTGCAGGTCGACGAACGCCGAATCGACCAAGCCTTCCGCGTCCCGTACGATCAGATAAAGCCGGAAAAAAACATTGGGCGAAACCTCGCCGGTAGTCGGCACCAGAAAAGCTCCGCTGCGAATACCGCTTCCGGCATTGGGTCCTGGATGTACGTGTGTGTCGTGGTGAAAGATGACGACCCACTGGAAGGCGGAGTCGGGCAGTACGCCGTCTTCCGGATCATTGGCATCACCCGAGAAGCTGATGAGGTCGCCGCCGCTGTAATGTGCCCCGGCAAGTGGTGTATTGATCACGGCGACCGGCGGTTGGTTGGCTGTAACACTCAAGTGCGCGTAACGGCTGGTATCGGATCCGAAGGCATTGCTGACCACGACGCGGTAATCGCCGGAGTCCGCAAACGCGCAATTCGGGATGTTGAGTGTGGCGTTCGTATCGTTGAGCAGCAAGGTCGTTCCCTTGTACCACTGGTACTGGAAAGGAGGTGTACCACTGGCAGAGACACTGAAGTTAGCCGGATATCCAAGCGACACCAACTGATCCAGTGGTTCGTTTACCACAACGGCAGCAGGATTGGGCGAGTAAGCGATCTTGTATAACGCTTCATTGTTGCGGGATAAGAAGTACAGGTTACCATCGGGGCCGGTCATCAAGCCGACGCTATAGTTCGCGACGTTTGAAGCGAAGTGACTCCACACCGGCGGGTAACTCAGGGTGATGTAGTCGATCCAGTTGCCGCAGTAGTCGATGAAGTAGTACTTGTCCTGGTACGCGGTCGGATAGTTGGTCGTATCCGGATCGAAAAAATCGCCTCCGGTAATGGCACAGCCCTGCCCGGTCGAAAGCCCGTGCAAGTAGGAGTAAAAAGGATTGTCGAAAGCGGTGTCGCTGCTGACGCCTTCCGCCAGTGGCCAACCATAGTTACCGCCTCCGGCTGTTGCGTCATTGATCTCTTCCCAGGTTATCTCGCCGACATCATTGATGAAGAAGCGACCGGTAGAGGGCTGGAACGAAAAGGTGAACGGATTACGCAGGCCATAGGCCCAAATGTTCCGCTGCTTACCGGGTCCGGGAAAGGGATTGTCGGACGGAGTTGATCCGTCAAGATTGATGCGGAGGATTTTTCCGAGGTAGCTGTTCAGGTCCTGCGAGAGCGCGGACCGACCATTTTCACCAACCGCGACATAGAGCTTGCCGTCCGGACCGATCTGCAGGTGCCCTCCGCCATGATAGTTGGCGATCATGGTATCGGTTTCCAGCAATACTACTTCACTACCCGGCACCACCGTATCGCCACTGGCAGTGAAACGACTGACCCGATTGAACTCACCGGTCGGGATCGTGTAGCAGAGGTAGACGTATTGGTTGTTTGTAAAGTCGGGGTCGATGGCGATTCCGACCAGGCCGCGTTCACCGTTCAGGTTGGTGGTGAGGGAGATGAAAGGCCGCGACAAGAGCGTATCGTTCTTCAGGACCTTGACGGCTCCGGTCTGTTCACAGATAAAGAAACGACCATCGGGCGTATAAGCCATGGTCGTCGGCTGGGTGATGCCCGGCGCGACCAGCACCTGTGAGAATCCGGGCGGAAGGGTTTGTGCTGAAAGCGGCTTATAACCGGACAGCAACAAGAGGGCGGCCACAAAGGTCGCGATGGTGGAAATTCGCATATGGGTGATGGCGCAGAGACCCGAAAAAAGAAAAAAATCTTTAGAGTCAGTATGAATTCCCGATCGTTTACGGAGAATTAATAGTTAATACGGCAAACGGGGGCGCAACGACGGCTTCCCGGCTTTTCTACCATTCAATACGAAAGGATTTAGGACAATATCGAATAATGATTATCTTTCGACTATGACCAACGAATCCCTAGACGAGCAACGCCTCAAGCGGGCGAAGCAACAGAATCTCGGATTCATCCTCGCCGGCATCGGAGCCGTGTTGGGATTCATCAGCTGTGTGCTCACACTCTGGAATCCGATTCCCTCCATCTATGATCTGGTCCTGTACGGTCTGACTTCCATCGCCATACTGGTCATCTTTGCGGGGCTATACCTGATTTTCGAAGGGTAATCGCGGGTGAGACGAGGGACGAAAGGGATCAGGGACTAATTTTTTCAGTGAATTGTTCAGGGGGCTTTCAGCGCACGATTCGCAGGTATCCATTCAACAAAGCGAACGGCAATTGGCGAGGATGCCTCAACAACTCAAAGCCACCTTTACCGAACATCTGGGGCAAATAAAACCGTGCTGCTTCTTCGATGGCTATCGCTGAGACATGCACCCCATCCCGTTCCGCTTCCCGAATGGCCTGCCGTACATCTTGGATACCGTATTGACCTTCGTACCGGTCGTAATCATTCGGCTTTCCGTCGGTCAACAACAATAACCAGCGACTGGAAGCACGCACCTGATTCAACAGATAGGTCGCGTGTCGTAGTGCCGGGCCGATGCGGGTATAACCCGAACTTCCAATTGCACCAATGCGATCGCGGCACAATTGCCAGGACTCGTGAAAGCCCTTTACCGTTCCGTAGTTGCAATGGTTATGCGTCCGGCTATTGAACGTGTCAAGCTGGAAGCGGACACCCAACTTTTCCCAAACGTCCGCGACAAGTACCAGCGCTTCCTTCTCCAGATCCAATACCCGCTGGTTGTTTGAATATCCATCGGTGCTTAGGCTGGTATCGGTCAATACCAGGATCGCCGCATCCCGGCCACGCTTCCGGCGCGACTGATACAGATTTTCCGACGGAGTGATGCCTGCCTTCCGGTCCAGATAAGCTTCCACCATCGCGTCAAGATCAGGAGCGTCTCCCCACGACAAGCGCTGTTGTACAAAATGCTCGGTCAGGTATCGCTCTGCCTGCCGCCGCATCGAACGCGCCAAACCGGCGTGTTTGCTCAAAGTCGTCGCCGCGTAACCCGACAATGACTCTTTTAGGAAGGTCGGATAGACCCGGCAATAACCCTTACGATAACCATGTTGCTGGAAATTCCATTCGTCGTAACACCGATGAAATCCGGCATGAAGAGCGTCAGCGGTTTCGATCAGGCCCAGCGACTGAATGAATTCCGTCCGATACACCGAATGCACCGGGCTATCAACGCGTACCAGTTGCCGGAGGTCCAGTTCCTGCAATGCTTCGCCATGCTCATCCATGTCGTCGCTTCCGTCAAAATCGCGCCACCGACCGGAGAACGTATCCAGCGTCTCGATCTTTTCGAAATTGTGGGTGAGCGTATAGTTCTCTTGTTCCTCCGAATCGACGATCAACAGCTCGGTTTCCTCCCGCGCCGGCGCCTGCCTTTCTGAATAATCCTTCGAATCTTTCTCTACTGCCACGGTATTTTTCGATGCAGCATCAGCATTTGCGTCGAGCTTGCACCAGCTGTCGTCATCGAGTCGATACCAACGGCCATACAACCAGGGTTCGGCCGGATCCGACGCATCGTGTCCGGCCATCACGTCTTCTTTCACGCGTTGATGCAATTCGTCAAATCCCGGAAATTCGTTCGACAGAAAAGCCAGCACCGCGTCCGCGTTCAGCAGTGCGCACGCGCTCGCCTGTAGTATGCCATTCGCCTCCTCTCCACGAAAAGCATGTCGCAGTCGCTCTTGACCATACAGGAAGAAGATCCTGAATAGAAAAAAATCAACATTGCCGGTTTGCGTTGCCGCACGGTCATACCGAGACGGCAACAACCACTGATCTCCTCGCCAACCACCTTCGCGCTCGGCGGGATGTATGTTCACCGCGTGCCCCGACAAGAGACGAGCCAGGGCTGTCAGTCGCGGTTTCAGGGTTTCCAACTCCACCGCCGCCGCTTGCCGTTGCGGATCCGCCGCGGGACGTCTGACCCATTGTACGAGTTCGGAGATCCGTTTGAACAGAAACTGATCCCACTCCATTGTTTAAAAGGTCATGTTGATCAGGTCAACCAGCGACTGACGCACTTCCGGGTCGTCCGTCAACGTTTCTGCGATCGCTACCGTACAGGAAAGCCGCGGCGGCATTCCGCTGTGGATGAGCTTGGCCGCGTCAACCAACAACCGCGTCGACGCGGTTTCGGCGAGACCCAGTTCCGCCATGCCGCGAACCCTGGCCGCGAATCCGACCAGCTTATTCGCGATCGCGCGATCGATTCCGGTTTCACCATACAGAATCTCCGCTTCGATGCTTTGTCCGGGATAATCGAACGAAAGGGTCACGAATCGCTGGCGGGTGGAGGGTTTGAGTTCTTTGTATCCGCGTTGGTATCCGGGGTTGAAGGACGCCACGAGCATGAAATCGTCTGGGGCACGCAACACTTCATGATGACGATCGAGAAAGAGCATTCGGCGATGATCGGTCAGTGAGTGAATGGCCACCAGAACATCGGGACGCGCTTCGGCGATCTCATCCAGGTAGATGATCCCGCCCTGCCGGACCGCCTGCGTGAGCGGTCCATCGATCCATTCCGTCGTATCTCCCTTCACGATATAACGACCCAGCAAGTCGACCGTAGAGGTCTCTTCATGACAAGCTACCGTCAGGAAGGGTAATTGCAATTCAGCGGCCATGAACTCCACATAGCGCGACTTACCCGTTCCGGTAGGCCCTTTCAGTAGCAGCGGCAGCTTTTCCCGAAAGCAGTGTCGGAACACTTCCGTTTCGCGACCGGTTTCTTTGTAATAAACGCCGCCGGTCGCGTTGGTATCAGGAAGCTGCGCGTTCAAGGGCCTCATCGGTCGGACGACCGTAGCGGATGAATTCATAGATGTAGAGAATGATAGCGATGGTAAAGAGCGTAGCGGCCAGGATCAATCCAAAGAAATGCGGCTCAATCTCCTTTTGAACAGCGAGAAATTCCATTCCGGATTTTCGCTCCAGGTACACCTGGGCGATACCCGCGACGGCGAATGCTCCGGTCATTCCCAACATGCCGATATTCGACATCCAGAAGGCGATGATACCGGTCATACTGGAATAACGTTTCCGTCCGGTCATCTGCGGCATTGCATAGGCGATGATGGCAAGGACGATCATCGCATAAGCGCCCCAGAATGCAAGGTGGCCGTGCATGGCAGTGACCAGGGTCCCGTGTGTATACAGGTTGACCTGTGGCAGGGTGTGTGCGAAGCCGAGGAAGCCGGCTCCGACGAACGACATGATCGCGCAGCCGATGGTCCACAATAAGGCGAGTTTGTTCGGATGATCGCGACCACTGCGTTTATACATCACGATGGCGAAGAGCGCCATTCCCAGGAAGGCCAACGGCTCCAACGCGGAGAAGATGCCGCCAACGATCAACCAATACTTCGGCGTGCCGATATAATAATAGTGGTGGCCGGTTCCGAGGATTCCCGAGAGAAACGTCAAGCCGACAATTACATACAACCATTTCTCGATCACTTCGCGGTCAACGCCGGTGAGTTTGATGAGTAGGTAAGCCAGGATGCCGCCCATGATGAGCTCCCATACGCCTTCCACCCACAGATGCACGACCCACCAGCGGAAGTACGAGTCGATGGTCTGGTTGTCGAAATAGATCATGCCCGGGAGATACAAGAGCGCAGCGGCAACAAGCCCGGTGTACAATACGATGCCGGTGGTACTGATGCGCTCCGACTTGTAGATCGTGGCGCCGATGTTGAACAGGAAGGTAAGTACATTCACTACGACCAGGTAGTCGAGCGGCCGGGGAATCTCCAGAAACTTCCTGCCTTCCCACCAATTGATGTGAAATCCGATCAAGGCCACGACCCCGACAAGGATCAGGCTGATCAGTTGGATGTATCCTAGTTTCACCGAGTAAAGTTCACGCCCCGCTTCGTCGGGAATGATGAAATAGGCGGCGCCCATGAATCCGGTGAGTAACCAGACCACCAGCAGGTTGGTGTGGACCGCACGTGCGGTGTTGAAGGGGATGACCGAATGAAGGCCGTCATAACCCATGTGCGCGAAGCCCATGATGAAACCGTAAATGAGCTGCAGGCTCAGCAGCAACATACAGGTGGCGAAAAACCAGTACGCCAGTTTTTGTGATTGGTATTTCATAGGATTGTTTTCGTTACAGGTTGAACGGGTGGGCTACTTCGTTTGGGAAAGAGTCGGCTTGGCCGGAAAACCATTCAGGTCGACTTCCCCCACCCATTTGAGGAATGCGATCACGTCGGCAATCTCCGCGTCGCTAAAATGATAGTTGACCATTTTCCGCTGTCCCGGATACAATGCTTCCGGATCCTTTAAAAAAAGCGTGAGCCACTGCTCGCCCCGCCGTTCATAGGCTTTCGTCAGTTCCGGGGCGTAATAAGCGCCTTCACCGAAGATGGTGTGGCAGCCCATACAGTTGTTCGCGTCCCAGATCAATTTACCGCGGTTGACTTCCGCTGTGATGTTCTGTTGTCGGGTCTGCTGCGGAATTTTCCGCATCGTATCCACCGTCAGCCAGAGGAATACGCCCGAGAATGCCACGGTTCCTATGATGAAGAATAACCGGGCTTGTGATTTGGATAACATAAGCGTGTGGGTTAGAAATTGTCGCGTTCAACTGGTTCCGAAAACTTCTTCGGAACGCGCCCTAAGCATGGATAGTAAAACATGGGCATGATGCTTTGAAAAGACAATCAAAAGTATCCCTGCCCGGGGGTGCCGGGAATGATCTCCGATCCTAAAAAAACTATGAATCCTATGTGGATTCAGATGACGATTGTCAGGATTCCTCTACGTACGCACAATTCAATGGCCGGCAATTTCCATTACGGTACCAGAAGAGAAAGATGCTGGTGGGGGACCGATCCATACGGACTGCGGTTCAGCAAGTGCCAAAAACCAGCGGGTATCCGCTTGCCGGAAAATCAAGGGCGCACATTGACCAGTTCGTACCGCTCCCGGATCTCGTCGAGCACCGCGTGCAGCTCGTCCAAATGATCGAGCGTCACAAGCCGGATGCGGTAGTCGCGAAAATGATCCAGCCCTTTGAAGTAATTCGCGTAGTGCTTGCGCATTTCCACAACGCCCAAACGTTCTCCCTTCCACTCCACGGACTTCTGCAAATGCGTACGACAGTTCGCGACGCGTTCGTCGATCGTGGGTCCCGCTAACATTTCGCCCGTGTTGAGGTAATGCCGGATCTCCCGGAAGATCCACGGATAGCCGATGCTGGCACGTCCGATCATCACGCCGTCCACGCCGTAGCGTTGACGCATCTCCACGGCCTTCATCGGCGAGTCGATGTCGCCGTTGCCGAAGATCGGGATACGCATGCGCGGATTGTTCTTCACTTCGCCGATGAGCGTCCAGTCGGCCGGACCTTTGTACATCTGCTTGCGCGTGCGACCGTGGATCGTGAGCGCGGCGATGCCGATGTCCTGGAGCCGCTCGGCGACTTCGACGATGTTCTTGGTCAGATCATCCCAGCCGAGACGGGTCTTCACCGTCACCGGCAGCTTTACGGCCCTGACGATCTCTTCGGTCATCTTCACCATCTTCGGAATATCCTGCAGCAGCGCGGCGCCGGCGCCCTTGCAGGCCACCGCTTTGACCGGACAGCCATAGTTGATGTCGATCAGGTCGGGTTGTGCCGCTTCGGCGATCAAGGCCGCTTCGCGCATGGAACCGATCTCCCCGCCGAAGAGCTGGATCCCGATGGGCCGCTCGTACTCGAAGATGTCGAGTTTCATCGTACTCTTCGCGGCATGACGGATGAGCCCCTCGCTCGAGATGAACTCCGTGTACATCATATCCGCCCCGTTCTGCTTGCAAACAAACCGAAACGGCGGATCACTGACGTCCTCCATAGGAGCCAGGAGCAGCGGGAAGTCGGGGAGTTTCGGAAGCATGTTCGGTAGGCAGTGGCAGTAGGCAGTAGGCAGTAAGCGGTGGGCAGTAGGCGGCAGGCAGTGGGCGCAGGCAGTAGGCAGTTAACGGTGGGCAGTAAGTAGTAGGCGGTAGGCGGTAGGCGGTAGGCGGTAGGCGGTGGGTAGAAGGCAGTAGGCGGTTGAGGGGCTTGTTGGTTGAGTTAAGCAGTTACTATTCGCTATTGGCTGTTCGCTATTCGCCAGACTATTCACTATTCACTGTTTACTGTTCACTATTCGCTATTGGCTATTCGCTATTCGCCAAACAATCCACTGTTTACTATTCACTGTTCACTATTCACTCCATCCACTACCTTCGCCCCACAAAAGTACCGCTCTATGCCCCTCAAGTCAATTTGGGCCCAAAACACGCCGTATTCGAAGTTTTTACTCGGAGTCGGGGTGATTTTGATCTCGGCCGTGGCCTTTACGCTGCTCAGCACCGTCGTGGTGACCGGCCTGTATGGCATCCCGATGTACCAGTTGGAGAACATGCTGCAGGACGTAAAAAACCCGCTGACCCTCCAGGTGCTGAAGGTGATCCAAACCGGCAGCACGATCGGTACGTTCATCGTTCCGGCCTGGGTGTTGGCTTTTCTGTTTCACGGTGATCCGAAGGAATACCTGCAGTTGCGCAAGTTCGCTCCGGCAACGAGCCTGTTGTGGGTGGGGCTGGGAATGCTCACAGCCGTGCCGCTCATCAACCTGCTGGGCGATTTGAACAGCAAGATGCACCTGCCTTCCTTCCTCGCACCCGTGGAGCAGTGGATGCGCGACTCGGAAGATAAAGCCGCGGTACTCACCGAAGCGTTCCTCGACATGCCCGGACCGGGCGCGTTGTTGTTCAACCTCTTCATGATCGCCTTGCTGCCGGCCATTGGAGAAGAGTGGTTGTTCCGTGGCGTAGTACAGCGATTGTTCAGCGAATGGTCGGGTAAGAAACAAGTCGGCATTTGGGCGGCGGCGCTCCTGTTCAGCGCGATGCACCTGCAGTTCTACGGATTCGTACCGCGGTTGTTGTTGGGCGCTTTGCTGGGTTATCTCTTGTTGTGGAGCGGATCGATCTGGTTGCCCATGCTTGCCCACTTCCTCAACAACGCTGCGGCAGTCATCGCGGCGTATCTCTACCAGCACCAACTCATCAACGCGAACCCCGACACACTCGGACTCGGCCCGGAACAATTCATGGTCCTCCTCGCCTCGATCGTCCTCACCGCCCTTTGTTTTACGCTGGGTAAACGCGCAGCACAATCCGCGATCATCCGCTAGATCCGCGGAATCCGCGTGCTATCCACACAAAGTACAGGCGTTGACAAGTGGTTCGAAAAGCCGTACCTTCGTATCCCTCAATCGCCAAAAACCCACAAAAAAGGGTTTTTTCGCATCCCGGAGACGTGTCCGAGTGGTTGAAGGAGCACGCCTGGAAAGTGTGTATACCCCAAAAGGGTATCGTGAGTTCGAATCTCACCGTCTCCGCTGAACGAAAGGGACAAGACCAATTATGGTCTTGTCCCTTTTGGTTTACTAAATACCTACCATTACTGCGGGCCCGATTCCGTTAATTGTGGTTTGGGGATAAAAGCAATCCACGGAGATCGCTTCTCAACCAATGAAGCACTCGAGTAACCCATTGAATGGGGGAAGTCTTCTTAACTTTGGTGTTGCGTTTATCACCTGAACTTCATTGGTCCTAGGTTTCATTCGTAATTTTGACATTATCGATAACGATATTCTCCAGTGTTTTGGGTTCGCAATTTTTATTCGAAGTATTTATATCAAAGCACATTAAACAGTAGCATAATTTCTGTTCTAAACAGCAACTCCAAACATTTATTTCCGAATTACCATATCATTTTAACCCCCCGATGGTTATCACTAAACTTATATCTTAGCACTTATCTCAATAGATATAGCAGCGTGAATCTTTGTTCCATCAGTCAAATACACTTGTTTTCGCGCGAAAACCATTTTCCATTTTCTTCCTGAAAGTGTTCTTTATATTTTTTTAAATTTTGTTCCAGCGTATTATCCGACCAATCATAACCCGCTTCGTGAATTTCTTTACAAAGATCATCTAAGTACAATCCAGTACAATTATGTTTGATGTTCAACACAGCCAGTAGCACGCCGATAGAATTAACCCTACCATACTTCAGTGACGAAACTAAACGATACTTTTGTCCAATGCTCCATAAATTCTTGTTACTCTCTAAGGAGCCTTTGATCTGTTCCTCTGTTCTATCTCTAAGATGTTCATAAACCGGCTCCTCCTCAATAATCTTTTTCAGATCCCAACTGCTCGCTTTGAATGAATCTATTCCAAAAGAATTATTCGTTTTTTTCTCAAATATCTGTTTTATTGCTAATGATAATGAAGGGAGAATCTCTTTCACGGTAAGCGTGTAAATACCTGATTTTTCATTGTATTCCGGCTTATAACTATTGAGAACATAGGTCATCAGATCATGTATAACTGCATTTTCATTGTGTTTATTAATGTTGAGTTTGATCTTCGCTTGGTTTCTTCCACTGTAAGTTGCTTTCCTAAAGTCTAATAGTAAGTTTAAAATGTATTGCCGATCGAGACTCGAAACGTCAAGGAAATACACATTTTCATTATCATCGATAATTTTTTTGTCTTTTCCAGGATTATTTAATATGTCGCTTAGTGAAATATAATTATTATTAAGCCGAACAATTGCATAGTTGATGAAAGCAAGTCCCATTCCGGACCCAAGGTATTCGTCTTTCTCTTTTGGTATAACAATATGTACCGCACCTGATCTTTGAAATATGAAATCTTCAATGCCAAGCAAATCCGCCTTCACAAGAATGTTAATAAAATCGGGGATTCTCGCATACTTCTTTATCCTATGGAGAGAAACCCTAATTTTTCCCGCCTCTTTTCCCCAATATTCGTATTCCTTATAATCCGGATCAATGATTAAAAATCTCTTCTTTAATAATTCGATTTCGTTTTTTTTATTAAAGTAAAGCTGAATCAATGAATACCATACGCGGTAAATATTCTCCTGAGAAAGGGCTTGAATAAATTTATCTTTTTCATTACCCAGTTTCTTGTCAAGAAATGGCTCGATTTTATGATATTTTTCCTTTCCTGCTGAAAGGTCTATCTGCAGATCTATTTCATTGATACAATAGTCGTATATCCGTGTTGCTACATCCTTTACCGGAGTGCCCTTTTCGCTACGATGAGCCCAATCTCCGTTGAACCTTTCATGCTCTTTGCATATATCCCCTGCTGTTAAAAGTTGTTGCTTTAGGAAGTATTTGTAAGCCCGTTCTGAATTCAGAATCCCTAGATCTCTAAGTTCTTCAATACTCAGCTTTAGTCTATTGTTCGCCATATTAGACTGTATTAATATTTGATGGGGGTTTACTGTATCCGTATCTCTTTAGCCCCCAAAAACTTATAGTCATCGGGATTGCAGGAGAGAACGATCAGTTGTAAGCCTCGCTGATTGGCCGCGTAATCAAGCATAGCCTGGATGGTTTGTATTCGCTGCGGATCAGAATAAGCAAAGGCGTCGTCAAACACCACCGGCAAACAGCCTTCATAGTCGGATGCCAATACTTCTGCCATCGCGAGGCGAACGGCAGCAGCGACCTGCTCCTTGGCACCTCCGCTGAGCTCCTGAAAACTCAGGGGACTTTCATTGACCATATTTCTCCTGGAGATGCTCAGGCCGGTGAAGGCACCTCCTTCGTCTTTAATCTTAACCGAAACACCCAGGCCAAAGATGCAGCGAAGGTAGCCCGTAATCCTGTCGGCCAACGGACGCGTTAGTTCATTGGACAGCTTTTCCTGTTCAGCGATGAACAGCTCATTCAGCATCTTAAAGGCTTCCGCGTCACGGCGCAGAAAGTCATGCTCCTGCAAGGCGGCTTTCAATTGCTTATCATACTTATCATACGCTTCCCGCGGGTCTTCCTTGCCGTCAAAATACAAAATGGTCTTGAGATTGGATATCCTTTCAATGAGTTCATCCCTTTTCATTTGCAAGTTCTCTTCCGAACGTTTGAGCCGTTTGATATCGGCCTCCAGCTGCTCGGGATTAAGATCCCTAATGGCCTTTTGCAAGGTATCCAAAGCTCTCTGAAGCTCGCTTTGTTTTCTTTTCGCATCGTTGATTTTCTGCAAACGCTCTGCTTCATCACCGTAGGAACTTATTAAAAACTGAATGGTGCTTTCATTTCCTGTGTATTCTGAATTCAGCTGTTCCGCGCTTTGCTGCTTCTCCAAAAGCTCATTCCGCTGCTCTTCCGCTTTTCCATTCAGTAATTTTATTTCGCTACGCAGCCTTTTCTCCTCTTTTTCACCGGCCTCGCATTCATTCTTCACTTCAGCAATTTTACGTTCCAGATGCTCTTTTTCCTTCTCTATATCAATCTTTAGTTCTTTAGCATAGGAATTGTTTATTTTGCTAACCCGTTCGTGCTCGCCTTCGGCATTGAGCAGTTCAACGGAGACCTGGCCAGCATTCATGCTTTCAAGAAAATCTTCCGCCTGATCAATCTTTACGATAAGTTCATCACGCTGAACCCTGATAACCCTGGCCTCCACCAGATCTTTAACCTTATATTCATTTAGAAGTGTGTTCAGCTTTTCGGTTTTTGAATCCAATTCTCTTTTATGATCCAGGAGTGAGGTGCCGCCGCCGGGAAGAACTTTCAGTTTAGCGTCTTTTCCAAACTCAATGGTCGTATCATCCGTAAAAGTAAAGCTAGTCTTAAAACTTTTCTGATTATTCACCTTTACAGGACTTCCCGAACTCAGAATTTCGACGGAAGTAGCAATGGAATTGACGGCCGCTTGTGCCTCCAGAATCTGATTAGCCAGCCTTTCCAGTGACGTTATCTTCTTTTGATCTATGTCCGGAAGTGCAGCTAATTTTCTTTTAAGCTGGTCCAGCTCTCCCTGCCTCGAATCTATTTTCTTCTTTTCAGCCTGAAGCTTTTTTACTTCTTTCTCCAGATCCAACTGATTTTTCAGATTCTGGTAAAACTCCTTTATTTTATTTTCAGAAGCGTTCTTCTCTGCCTGCTGATTCAATGAATTATCTAATGAACGAAGTGATTTGTTTTTTTCATTTATGGCACTCTTTATATTTTCCACTTCCTGGTTTAAGGGTTCCAGCTTCTCCCTGACCTTTTTGTTTTTCGAGATCAGATCAGCGATTTTTCTGTCTTCCGACAAGCGCTCCTCGAGCTCATTTGTCGACTGAAGCTGCTGCTGCACCAGCAGACTTTCTTCATTTTGTAATTGGGTCAGCCGGTTCTGCTCACTGTTAAGCCGTTCCAGTTCGCTTTTGACAACAATAAGATCGTCTTCATTCTTTTTCTGATCTTCCAGTGATTGATCTAACTGCGAAGCTGCATTCTCAAGAGCGAGTAATCTGTTTTTAGCTTGCTCAAAAGAGTCCTTCTTTTCTTCTGCCGTTTTCTCGGCAAGGGCTTGTATAGAACCGGCTTTAAATTTGCCGGCACTTGTAAAAATGGCTGCGGTTTTTTTGCTGATCAATTCTGAGATGGCCAAATCCGTCCGGGACTGAAGCACTACGGCAGCGCCCTGGTTTTGCAGTCCTCTGATCAGGTTACTCCTGGTGTTATTCGCAAATGTATGAGGATCATGGAATGCACTGCCCTGCCAGATCCATAAGTTATCCCATTTATCGGTATATGCACTACGCGACAATCCTGTTTCTGTTTTAAGTAACTCGCTAAGTTTGCTTTCCGCACGGTCATTGTGAAGGGTGGCCATTGCTGGAGAAGACAGCTTCGTAGTGCCACTTTGCCCGGAAAACCGCTTGCTAAGCGTATAAACATTTCCTGCCACTTCAAAAACCAATTCCACTTCGGGATCATCGTTGAACAGGTATGAACGCATGACCCGGTGGTCCTCTGTATTACCGGAAGATTTTAAAAAAAGAGCTTTATGAACCGCTTCCGCAATAGTGCTTTTTCCAGATTCGTTCGGACCGCCGATCAACGTAAGCGAATCGTTGAATTCCACGCGAAGCGACTGATGCACCCTGATATTTTTGATATGAATGGACTTTAATCTCATAGCGCATTCATTTCTTTCAATGACAAATACAGTTCCTTCAGCGCAACACGCGCGACCTCCGCATCTTCATTCTTTCCGTTCAGTTTTTCAAACAACTGACGGGCAACGGCTGAAGCAAGGGGATTTCCACGGTCGTTGATCATGTTTTCCAATTCAATCTGCGTAGGCGTTATCTGCAGCTGATTGTATAGCTTCAGTCGGATCAGCCGGGCAGAAAGCGATTCAATCATATCCTCCATGGATTTTTGCGCCTCTAAGCCCAGGGAACCGGTAAGAGTGAGTTTTAGCAAGTCTTTTTTTACCCTGCTCTGGAACAGGTCATCCATATCCTGTCGCAAATTTTCGAGCATGCTGTCGTCACTAATGTGGTATTCTCTTTCCAACCAACTCATTCCTCCTGTAGGGCAGATGGTCACAGAAGGCGATTGCATTCTCTTGCTGTTTACCAGTAAAACATTCCCCGGATTGTAATCCTCTCCCTTAAAAAAACGATCGGGCTCATGCGTTCCCGCATACCAGGCCTTTTCCGTGATCCTTTTTGTCCCATGCCAATCGCCGAAGGCTACATAGTCCACCTGTTCCGAGGGGATATTATGAACGTCAATGAAATTGGTGGCTGTTAATCCCTCTGCCTCATCCTCATCTCTTGATCCGCTGAAGTCCTGAACGGATCCATGAGCAAGTACAATTCTCGGTTTATTATCCGCTAATGAGGAATAGTCAAAATCGCGAAGCCATGAAGTTAAATCAGTTGGTTCATGCCTCCGCATTAATGGACAGGGAAACAAGACGGCGCGATCGAGTATAACCGGTTCATTTTTCAGAAGGACCTTCAGATTGGGAGCCAGCTGATCGCGTTCGCGCTGAAAAAAACTTTGCTCCCATATGCTGCCGGGGCCACCATGATCATGATTGCCCGGGATTATATATACTGGCACATTTAATGATCCAATTGCACTGCACGTAGCCGAAACGGTGGCCTTGGTAGGCGTGGGAGAATCAAATAAATCACCGGCAACCAGCACAAATTCAGCTTTACTTTCCTCAATAACTTTTGAAATTCTGCGAATGGCTTGCAGGCGCTCCTCCCGTAGCAGGGTTCTTTTTTCTTCTTCCGCTACGCCATTAAAAGGTTTTCCGATTTGCCAGTCGGCGGTGTGGATAAAAACTGTACCCATCTTTCAGATTCTTATGTTCAAAGCCTGTACATAGCACGTATCGGCAGTTTCAACACTAAATAGAAAAGCTTCCCATATTTCTTGTCCTATCCTCCAGCCAACAGTCGCTCGGCTCCATCCTCGGTAAAGATATTAGTCAACATGACCAGGATGCGAATGTCGCCGTGAACATAGTTTCCCAAAAAATAATCGGCGGCATCCACTGTTTGTGCGGTCCGGGTCATTTCCTTCAATTCATTGTGATTATACCCCATCTGCATCATTTCTTTCCGTGTAAGCGGTTTATCCCATTTATCAAGATCATGCCTGTAGATTACTGTACACTCATCTGTGTCCTGAATGGTGTATTCAAAATACAACTCTTCAGCTGACTGTACTACGCTAGCCGAAAGCAGATTTGATCTCAAACTGTTACCAAACCTTTCCTTAAGCTCCCTTAAAACTGATGTTCCCTTCATCATGAGTTTACGAGTTTATTACGTACAAATATTAGGAATTGGCTTTACTGCTACAATAAACCACCCCTTTATGCCAATTTCGAATCTAAATTGCCAGCCATTCAATAATAATAATATACGAATGAACCATTATCACTAATTTTAATATTGATAGTCCAATATATTCAACTTCGGAAAAAGTAGATCTATCTTCTTCATAAAAGCCATATCGGTGGTAAAACTATGTGGAATTTGGCTAAGTACAGAATCTCTATTTAACTCTTCCGGATATGTCTTTTTTAGCTGATAAAGAAAATAAAGCATTGCACTCGGTTGGCTCTTGATTCTATCTGATATTCGATGAATCAAGCTAAAGTACGATCCCTTTTCTCCAAAAAGGTCGTAAAGCATAAATACAATCTCCTCATCATCAAAGAATTTATCTGGAATGTCATCAACATTAATAAAACCAGTTTCATAATTTGAATTATTAATTGCAGCGACCAGTAATCTCCTGTCAATTTTCAAGTCCTCGCTCCTTAACGAATATGTTTCTGGATTTAATTTTATGGCTTGTTCTAAGAAATCCAAATCTCCAAAAATGCTTTTGTTGGTAATACGGCTACAGAACTCCATAATATCCGATAATGGGTTTTCTGCCATTAATGAAAGCTTGATCATTGTCGGATCATTCATAAGCTTAACGCTCCTGTAGATTAAATCGCCATCTTTTTTTACCAGATCCGCCATGAAGTAAAAATTATCAAAAAAAGCCTGGGGTAAAATGGTCAAGAAAGATTCACTTCTGCTATATGCCTCCAAGATTTCATTCTTAAATCGCTCATTTGTAACATCACCATGTAATGGCATTTGAGTAACATTCGAATAAACTATGGCGTCGTCGCCTTCTTCTTTGCTATTTCTCAATATAATCAATATGAAATCCTTACTTGACTGCAGTTCGTCACTAGCATATTGAAGGGAACGGGGATTACTTTTAATAGCATTAAGAACGACATCGGGATCATTACGTTGTTGTTCAGAAGCAAACTTCAGAACCATTCCATTCTTGCTGATCGCCGAAAGTAGAAATGCTCTATCGGACCTTAGTCTTTCAGAAGCATTTTCAAACATGTCAGCATCATTCTCTATTGCTGTAAGAGCTACATCAGGGTCATCCCGAAGTGTATCCGATACATGTTTTATCAATGAAGGCTTAAAAGCCAAAACCTGCAGCACGATTTGCTTATCAGATCGGATACGGGGTGAAAAATCTGAAAAGAGATCGGGGTTTTGAAGTATAGCGGGCAGCGCTATTTGCGGATCGTCTTTCAAATCTTCGTTAATTTGTGAAATCAATCGGGGATCAATCGATATTGCTTTTAAAGCTATCTCCTTATCATTTTTTACTTTATCCGGAAAATGCTTAAACATGTAAGGTCCATTTTTTAATACATACAGCACAATCTCCTTTTGTTCCTTTTCTTGATTACTCAAAGAAACATAGCTATATAAAGATTCGGATAATCTATCGATTATTCTTGAAACTTCCTCTTCATTCATGTTAATGTATTTGGGGGTTTTAAAATAAATATACTTTAGGATTATCTATATTCCGCCACCTACTTGGACTTTTAATGATCCCGAATTTGGTAATTTTCATCAATAAGTAGGTCCCATAGGTCATTTAACGAATAATTATCAAATATTTCATCAAGATTGACCCCATATCCCTCATCCAGCTCCATCTCATCCAGTTGAACATAGGTTTCTAATGTAATCAAGCCGTATGAATCTCTATAAATATGATTGTTGGCATAAGCCCATGCCAGGTGAGAAAGATTAATAACCTTACGCATTACAGAATCGTCTACCTCAAAGAACTGATTAAAATGTTCGATGATCTTCCTCTTCTTTTTATCGTCAAGTGAATTGTAGTCGAATTGTTTAATGTTGGCGATTCGGGTTTCTTCATTTTTCCAGTCTTCGAAAGCCGTAGGAGATAAGCGGGTCCATTCATCAAACATGTTTACAGGCAGTTCTTTCATGATGCTTTCTGAAAGCAGTGCCGCATTCTCAAAATCCGGATGTGCCAATTTTGCTTCTTCTTCGTTAATCGTAGCATTAATGCCCTGTGTAGACTCTTGTTTGCTGAGCAATCCTTCGAAAAGTATAATTCCGGAAAACGCTTCAACTATTGCCACGTTCTTCAGCAATTGAGGAATTGCTTCCGACCACGCTTCATGGCCAATATTGGCTTTGTAGCTGCCCGAGAATCGAAGTCCGATAAATTTAGCACAATCATTTACATCAAGATAGGCAGGGCCATTGCCCGTAGTATACTTGAGCAAATTATTGTTAAGGAAGAAGTTTTCGAATAGTCCATACTTTTTACCCAGGACTGCAAGCCTGTAAAAAAATAGAGAAAAATCTTCACGGGTATATAATCGATGAACACCAGTCACCATCATCAGTAAGGTAGAAAGACCTGTTAGTGGATCACTTTTAACTTCAATACCCTGATGTTGCAGATTCTTAAAATAGGGTGCGTGTGCAATGTTTATGAACATCTTCCTTTTTGTCTTCTTATAATAGTGATTATGAATGCTAACTAAATGTCTTGTTGGATATGTATTTTACCGGCCCCATTCCCTCCACCCCTCCACCAGCATCACCATGGCCAGCGTATCCAGCTCGCAGTAGCGGAGCAAGGCATCGCCAATCGCTTTTCGCTGATCCTCGGGCACTTCAGTGAATTGCAGGTAGTTGTAAGCGGTAAGCGCTGCGCCGCCATCGGCTACGCCTTCAAAATCTTTCACGAGTGCATCGAGGCGGTCGCGGTCAAAATCTTTGAATACGGGCTCCAAGGTCTTGTAGGGATCATTGCCTTTGTCTTCACGTATCCAAACCTGATCTTCGTAGTTCAGGCTCTTATGTTCTTTGTTCCTGCCATATTTGCCGATTTGTCCGTACTTGTCACGCAAAAAGGCGCTGTCGCGGATCACGGCTGGAAGGATCTGCTTGAGTGAGTTGCTGCCTTTTGCAAACGGTGAATAGTAATACCGCAGTACGATGTCGTACAGGTCGATCATCGCCCGTTCCCCATGGATGTATGCTTCTTTCTTTGACGGGCGCCGGCGCGTGATGCGATCGACGAACCCGATTAACTCCTCCCGTTCCTGAGCGGAGATGTTTCCCAATCCCTTGCTAAGCTGGCGATGGATCATGCGCAGGTAGGTGTTCTCGTGATTGTGATAGCGGAAGATGCTTCCTTCGTGAGGCTCCAGTGATTTGCGCAACGCACGAACGAAGTCGATGTTCGGATATACCCCCTGTCCCAGATGGAGAAACTGATTGTGATGTTCCACTTTCCCGTCTATATGCAGGATGTGGTGTGAAAACTGAAAAGCCACTCCCTGGTAAGGATGAGTATCCTTGTAAAATGGCAAGGCCACCATGCTGGTCTCAAAGTCGATCATGTGCAGTGGCCATTTCCAACGGCTCATTTCTTCAGTGAAGCCCTCTTTGTCAAAATAGCTTTCCGTAATTCCTTCTTTGACGCGATTCACCTGTTCCATCCTCCGCTGGGATTTGGTCAGACCAGGCTTGTCCGCCGTTTCGTTCTGGGAAGCTATGTCCTCCAGTATCACCTCCCTCAAGAAATATTTTTGCTTGTCGATCAATTCTTGCGCGAAACTCCTGCTGCCGCTGCCGCCGCCCCATATCTCCAGAACCAGTGGCGAGGACAACTCTTCCTCCGTTCGCTTTGTGTTTTCAATCCAGCACTCCATGAAACCACTCTTTTTAAATCCTGCCTCTTCGGGCTTTGTCGAATACTGGCAGTCGCGGCATTTTTTTCCTAATGGCGTGAATACTCTTTCATTAGCAATATACGTCTCTTCGCAGAGCTTGACAAAATCCTCGAAGCCCATACCGACTTTATAATCCGTGGGCACCGGATATTTGTTCCATATCTTTTCAACGATGTCATCCATTGGCACCGCTTCCAGAATAGGGCTGCCCAGCTCAGCAGGAGTTATGCCGTCCGGCGTAATGACCTTTGTCTTGGCTCCATCCCTGGTGATTTTGAATTTCTGATTCAAGCCCTCTACACTTGCCGTGGCATTTTTATTTACCATCAGAAGATAGGCCTCTACCTCCAGGAGAGGCTTTGCCTTGGTGATCACATATTTCTGAAAAGCAAGGTCATAGAGATATGGCACCCAATCCGGCTTTACCTTCTCCTGATCTGTTCCTTTTTTCTTAGACATAAATTTTGCTTCTTTTTTTTCATCCCCCTCACTTTCAAATTCTGATTCGCCTTCGCCTTCAAAGGATTTCGCCTTTACCTCATATAGCTTAAGTAGACTTCCTTCTTTCACGACAATATCGGCTCTGATGAAAAGGTTATTGTGTTTAAACGCCGCTTCCGCGATCACCACCCTTCCTGGACGGGCAAGCATTGCTTCCGTCCGCTGCAAAGCGTCATCATAGTTCAGTGTGTCCACAGTAATTTGCTGTGCAACCGGATCCTCACAAAACATATACTTGGCCAGCTCTCCCACCTGGAAGCCGCCTTCAGCCAAAGCCTTCAGAAAAGGATCGTTCAGATCTTGGTCTGCATATTCCTCACTTTTACCCGTATAATAGAGTTTTGTCAAACATTCCAAGGCAAGTTTAAACCTGGATTTAGATAGAAAAGACGAACGCATGATCTCTGACGCAATAATATGCCTTCACGAAATTTGCTTATTGAAACTAACCATACTAAAATAGAAAATATCTATATATGATACGATCTTGCCTACCGGAAACTTAAATGGCGAGGGACCATATTTTCCCTGGTATCGACACTTGTGAATGTATCAACTGTCTGAGCCAACTTGTTGTAATAGGATGCGTTGCATGCTTTGTCTTTGCCATGAGGACTTCATGACAGGGCCTACGCCCAACCACTATGATCTCTGTTAAAGAATGACCAGAAAAAATTCATTTCCGCGTTTAAGATAACCCATTCTCCGTCGTTTTCTCTGTAAAAGGGGTTAAAACATGGAAAATCCGCATGATCTCAATGGATTCCTGGCAGGACAAAGAATCGTAAAGCTAATCGACGAATACCATTTTCTGGTGCGAGATAACGCTAGCCATGCGGGATCGGAAGCTATCTTGAGGGCTTATCTGCGCGAATTAGGCAAAAGACTGCGATTGAGCGGTCCGGAAGTACGTGCCTTCATACAGATATTCAAACTAAGCGCCTGGGACGGTTTTGCGACCAAATCTGACCTGGCTTCGCAATGGAAACAGGATCTCACGGGGGCCGGTGAATTGTTCAAGGCTTTACAATTGCTGGAAATGAAGGGCTTAATCACCCGGAAATCCACCTATCACCAAAAGGTCACATTTGCCATTCCAGTACAGGTTGCGAAGGATGTCTTCCATAACCGTACGCCGGAAGTTCATTGCTTGAAGTTGGACGCTTACGGACTGGCCGATCGTATCAATGAAATGATGCAACGAATGGATGTCGACCTGATCGATCGGGATGACGCATATGGTCTACTATGCTCGATTGTAGCCAGGAATCGTGAACTGAACTTCAGCAAAAAGTTCAGGTACTGGAACCTAAATAAGGAAGAAGCGCTTCTGGTAGCCTTTATGTATGCCAATACCCTGCTGGATGAGCACATCCTTCAAACTGAATCCGTAGTGAACCGCATTTTCGGCAATAGCGGAAGGTCTAAATCCATCTGCTCGCGCATTCAGAGAAAAGAAAGTGTTCTTTTCACCTACAACATCATTTGTCATGCCGATGAAGAATTTGAAACCGGAAGCCGCATCATGTTCAGCGATGAAACATTACATGCACTTTTCGGTGAAGACGAAGTCCTGCGGATCAAAAAGGGGACAGTCGCCAACAAGATTCTTCCAGTCATCAAACATCAATCTGTTGCCCCAAGAAAACTTCACTACAACAACAGAGAGGCACATGAAATGTCGATGCTTGAAAAGAGCTTGCAGCACACTTACTACCAGCGTATTGTAAACGGGCTCACAAATGAAGGTCTGGCGCCGGGCTTGACCATTTTGCTCTACGGTCCTCCTGGAACCGGAAAAACCGAATCGGTTTTACAGCTGGCAAAAGCAACAGAGCGTGATATCCTCAAAGTGGACATTGCCACGCTGCGGAATAAATGGGTGGGAGAATCGGAAAAACAGGTGAAACGGATCTTTGAAAACTACCGTGAACATTACAGGCTGTCTCCCGTTGCCCCCATTCTTCTGATGAATGAGGCTGACGGAATCATTTCTACACGTACGAAGGAGATAATCCAGTCCACGGACCAGATGCATAATGCAATGCAGAACATTCTACTGGAAGAACTAGAGTCCTTTGAGGGAATTCTGATGGCAACAACGAATCTTGAAAGTAAACTGGATCCGGCCTTTGAGCGGCGATTCCTTCACAAAATAAGGATCGATCTACCTGCACCCGAGGTCCGTCTGAGAATACTAGCCGACCGCATCTCATTCCTTAGTGAAGGGGAAATAAAAGACCTCGCACTTGATTTCCAACTTTCGGGCGGGCAACTTGAAAACGTAACAAAAAAGGTACTGACCGCCAAACTCCTCACCGGGGAGGAACCCTCTTTTGAAGAGGTCCGATCATGGTTCGCAAGTGAAAAGCTCAACTCGGAAACCGAAAGGACTCGGATACGGGGATTTCAGATCAAGTAAAATATTTTTCCAAAGGACTAAAGTTTTGCCCTTTCCCGCCGTCTATAGAGTAGAACCTGTGTAAAACCCCAAAAAGCCAACTAATGAAAAAACAAGTGAAGCCCTTCAATAATATGCAAAGCGTGATCGCTTTCGTGCTGATCCTTCTCCTTGCGGCTTGTGGAAGCAATAAGCAAGTGAGCAAAGTGGACGGAAAAGTCAAAAGTGATCAGCCTTTTACCTCGGCAGAGTACCGTACAGATGATAATTACATCCGCTATGTAGCATCCGAGGAATCCGCAGACCTTTCCGCAGCCAAGTCGCTTGCGCAAATTGAATCCCAAACCGGCCTGGTCATGCAGGCAAACAAGCAGGTGGAAGGCATGTTCAGCAACTATCTGAATTTTTCCAAAGGAAGTCAAAGTAGGGATGCGGCCAAGCACATTCAATACTTGTTTGACGGTATCATACAACTGCGGCTGCCCCGTACTGCTATCATTGGCGAAGAAGTGTATGTGGATAAAAAGACCGGTAAGTACACGTGCTATGTGGCCACACAGATCAGCATTGATGAATTGGAGAAAGAAAGCATGCGGCTCGCCCGTGAGGAAGAAACATTAAAAGAGCTCATCAATGAAAATGAGTACCGGAAGTTCATGGAAGAAAAGCTTCGCGAGAAACGCGCATCACGATAATGTTAGGAGAAGGGCCATTCTTTAATATCATATAATATGAAGGTCATTTTGTGTGTATTCATGCTATTTTTTAATCTTCATTCTTCCCCCGGCCTTTGCAACGAACCGGTGCTGCTGAGTGGAAAAGCAAGCGCACTGCTGCGCGATGACGTGGCGCGAACCGAACAGATCATCCACTTGATCGATAAGGCCAGGTCCTCGGCCATGGAGCGGGTTTTTGGGAAAGTTATGGTGGTGGATGAACAATTGTATGTACAAAGCAACAAGGATGATAACAGAAATGAGGTTCTTAAAAAACACTATACCCGGGAATCACAGGTTTGGTCAGGTGGAATTTGGCTTGAAGACGAGCATGAGCCGGAAATAACCGAAGTTAGTACAGCGGGTCGGGGAGTTGAAATTACCGTAAAAGTTTGCGGGTACGCTTTGCCAGCAATGCAATCAAAGACTCCTGTTCATTTTGCAATCAGAAATTGCGCTTCTGCTTCGTGCTCCTCTCGTATTTTTCGTGAAGGAGAATCGGTTTTTTTTGAATTCACGGCGGGCTCCAATGGCTTTTTAATGCTTGTCTTGGAAGATCCTCTTGACAATAGAGCATATTTCATACAGTCCGCACAAGCATTGCCGATAAAGATAGTCAAGGAAGATCCGGTTTATCTACCGAAGCCGGATGATAATAATAACCTTGTACTCACGCTGAATGAACTAAAATCCAATCAGCGCCAATATGTTTGGTTCATATACTCCTGCCGCGCCATAGACCCCCCATCCATTTCACCAGGAGATGACGCGATTCCCATTATTAACGCAAGCCTGTTTCGCCGGTGGATACGTAAAAGCCTGTTAAAAGACACAGAACTGCAGTTTGTTCTAACACCCATCACCGTACTCCCCAATCTTATCGATGAATAAGCCCGCTCGCCTTATACTAATTATGGTCCTCATGGCATTAATGCCGGAAGCGATCCATGCTCAGTATATCAGCAACATCTGTCTGATACAGCAGGGGAACACGCTAGAGATCCATTTCGACTTAGATGCTCCGCAACAAGAATTGTATACCATTACTCCAACCATAATTTTAAGAAGCGGTGAAAGCATTGAACCGATTAGCATGTCGGGAACAAACAAGGATCTTTCGGCGGGTAAAAGCAGGATCATCAGCTGGAATGTGCTAAACGACCTTCCGGTGCTGCAGGGCGAAATAACAGCAATTCTTTATATCCGAGCGAGCGGCGAAAGCAAAATCGATGTCAACTGCGCGAAGAGAATTTCCGGAGGGCCGTCCAACGCATTCCTTTCCATGGTTCTGCCGGGATTGGGGGATTTTTTTGTGAATGATCCCGGTGAAAGGGTAAAAATTAAACCGACCTGGATCATGGCAGGTTATCTTTCCTCGGTTGCATTGGCGCTATATGCCTACGATCAATCTAAAGAAAATTATGATGAATATCTTAAAGCCGCTCAGCAACATGAAATGAACGAATACTACGATAATGCCGTTGAATACCGTGACAATGCCAATTTTTTCGCTTTTGTCGCAGGGGCTATATGGCTGACCGATATAGTGCATGTCGCTTTAAAGGGGGCGAAGAATTTTAAGGGGAGATCCTCAACAAAAAACAGCAGATTCCAGTTGAGTGGGAACATCATTCAAGATAAGCCGATGCTGGCATTAACTTACAAATTCTGATTATGAGAAGGGTGTCAATTCTCCTGCTTGTTTTCTTGTGGATGAATAGTGGATTTGCACAATATTCTTCCGGGAGATGGACGCGTGTGTCATTTTCACGAAGCGCACCTTCTGTACCGGGGATGAATACTGGTTATAACGACCCTTTAACGGAATCAATTCCGGTATCTAAAAAAAATCTCCACCGGTATGCTTTGATCATTGGTAATGAAAACTACGAGGCCTATCAGCTAGGGCTACAAAATGTAGAATATGCCGTTAATGATGCGAAAGCGTTTCGCGAATTCGCGCTCCACTTCTGGGGTGTACCGGAGGAAAATGTTTTCTATCTGGAAAACGCCACCGCTGGGTTGATGCACTCCTCCGCTGAACGCATTTCCCTGTTGCTGAAAACAGCTCCGGCAGGGTCAGAAGTACTGTTCTACTTTTCCGGACACGGCATACAGACTGCTGACGGCAGCTCGTTCATTCCGGCAGCCATTGACAATGATCCGATGAACAGTAGCAATGAAGGTAATCTGAATGCAATCTTTGAAAAAATTATCAGGAATTGCAGTATCCGGGTGATTGCATTTACCGATGCTTGTTTTTCAGGTCGCAACCGTCAGGGTACGGGAGCACTTGCCGTGCGGGGTATCCGACACCAAGCGGTCAAAGGCTCCTTACCTAAAGGAGTCATTCTGTTTGCTGGAGCCGGGGAAAATCAATATGCTTTTTCGTGGAATGAAAAAAAGCACGGGTTGTTCACTGCAGTGCTGCTTGAGAATCTTCTTCAAGCAAACGGAAGAACTACTTGGGGTGAATTGGTTGGGAAGGTCAAAAAAGAGGTCATGGAAAAAGCGGCTCGGTTGCATCATGCTGCGCAGGTTCCGGTATTGGCGGCGAGCTCATCGTTGCTTGATCAATTTCAGCAAGAAAAAATCAAAAGATGAAATACCTGTCACCACTGTTTGGGATTATTGCGGCCTTCCTGATTCTTAACGGTTGTAAGAAAGACGAGCTGCCGAGAGTCAATCCGCTTGACCAGGAAGGAAGTAACGGAAACGAAAACTATGGATTTCCGGTCATTTCGGATGGATCTGTGGATCAGGTGTATGCCAATGGTGCGGAATTTACCGCAACCGTGATCAGTGAAAACGGCTCTCCGGTTGTCGAGCGCGGAGTTTGTTACAACTATAGTGGGAATCCTTCCGTTGCTTTCAACAAGATCAAGGCAGGAGGAGGCGCAGGTAGATACACCTGCTCATTTAGCCAACTTAATCCGGGATTCACGTACTACATCCGCTCTTATGCCATCAATGCGAGAGGGATCAGCTATGGAAATGTGCTGTCCTTTACGACTTCTCATTAAAAAACATCATACATATGAATAAGGATCTAGCACTGCTTCAAAAGAAGCTTCAATTCTACTATTCAGCCCCGAAACAAAACCATGAGATGAGCGCTTATGTTTCGGAATTGCTCAAGTTGGCAGGTGAATGCGCAAGGGACAAGGACGATTACATTGGAAAGAGGTCTGCAGGCTTTATCGCTGAGGCCATAGAGTTGCTCAATACGAACAAACTATCCTTCAGTTATCAGGATTGGTGCAACATCTTATCCATGCAGATCGAAAAGGGATATTATTTCCCTCCTTTGCATAATCATGCTTCAGCCAAATGTACCCTGATGTTGAACCGGCAGGCAGAAAATCACCCATGGGACATTGAGTTCATAATGGCAGCAATTTTCATGGGGTTTGAAGATTATTTGAATCCGGTCTACGTTTTTTATTATTATGAAATTTCAAAGAGTCCGGGAGCAAAGAGCTCATACTTTAAAGAAAATAGCCTGGAATTCCATGGGGCCCTTATTCCTTATCATGCTGTTTATTCGGCTTTGCGCATGGAGTTGCCTCATTCCATATACCGGCAGACGGGAAACGGCATCAAGCGCCGACTGAAAAAGGGCATGATGGGTTTTCCAGCTGTATGGAGCCTTTACACATGGGATCATTTTCTCACGGAATACACGAGCCTGAACAATGACTTTAAAAACATGAAGGGTCGTCCAATTCAGCCTTCGGACCTGATTGTTGCAGCATTGACACATGTCAACCGTCATCACGGCCTCAAGCTTATAGACGGGTCCGAATGTCAACATCTCAATTCCTGGATGGATCGTCTTCCTGAGGAAGACCGATTTCTTATTAAGAAATTCGACGCTTCTCAACGAGCACAGTTGGAGATCCTTTCATAAAATTTATCTAGGATCAATACAATTAAAGGAGCAATCTAGTCAAAAGGCCCTTTTATTGATAATGCTGGATTAGCGATTTGTCGCAGATTTTACAGCTATGGCAAGAAAGGAAAGAGTAAGAGATCTTTGCGCCGGAACGCCAAAAAGTATTGAATGATCCCGTGACAAGTCATTTGGTACGCAGGATTGAATGGATGAACCGAACCCTTGGCGACGTTCGGGGAGGTTATCTTGACCGTTCGGTCCTTCATTCGGTGATAGCCGGCTGCCCTTAAGGCCTACTGTCCTCTGCATTGCTCATAATTTCCGCTGGCTGAGCGCGAAGTAATTGCATCAGCATAACTACGATATTGTAAGTTGAAAAGCCTGGCCCTTTGAATGTTTACGAAGGTAACATAGATCTGCGCACATGATCTCTATACCATTTAAGTATAGTGCTTGTGCTTCGTAAACGCCACTTGTAAGATTATCTTTGATCGGCAAGTTTGATTCTCTAAATAAACCAACCCACATTCCAGATGAAGTTTGCGCTCGTTACCGAAGAAGAAAACTGCCAACTTTATAATGCTCCGGTAACTTAGGAAAGGCTCGTGGAGTTCCTGGGCGATAAGCCGGGGGTATATTAGCCATTGCTATTGGCCGAAGATCAGTATGACCGGCAGTTACATTTTGATAAAACTAATGAAGAGTGTTCCCACGAACTGCTTTGCTTTAAGGATTGCCGTTCCTTGCGCGAGGTTGGGGATTTCCTCCGCGGACAATCTATGACGATCAGCGAGTTTAAGATTCTTGTTGGGAGTACCCACATCAACTCTTTCCTGCAGGATGACGTCGCCATGCAGGGCAATAAGATATCACTGTCCGGGCTGCTTCAATTTATTGATTGCCCCGTCCTTTTACAGGAACATTCCGCTAAGCAGCTCGTTCAGATTGAAGAGTATGGTCAACTTCACGAGCCTGGAAAAGTTAGAAGTATGGCGGAGTTGTTTAACAGACAGTACAAGGAACTATTCGGCCAGGAGGAAGAGGGGGAACACGTTACAGGATTGTTCTAAACAGAAGGGATTATGACTTCTTTCTTAGTCAGGCACATCAGACAGGAGCTGTGATGGCCCAGGAGATCAATAAACGTTTAAATAGATGCGCCTATAAGGGAACACCGATCGATCTATATCAGCGACCTCCATGATCTGGATGATGCGGAATCACTGGAAGTGGAAACGGAGGCGCTTCTCATATCCTATTTCGAGTAGCAGGGATAACAGATCAACGATCTTCCGATCAACAATAGGAGGCTTCCCGAGGAAGACCAGGAAGGGGGTTACTTTTGATAACAATCAGGCTTTTACCAAACATGAGCAGATTGGTCGGCACCTGACAACGAAAACATTATTTACCCGTCCTTATGCATCACAAGACAAGGGAGCCGTAGAGAATAGAGTCGGATTGACCGGGCGATTCTTCCTTTAGGAACAGACCCGAATCTCGCATTCTGCCAGGATTCGGCAAGAGTCGAAAGAATACTCGATAACCGTCCAACTCGAAAGTTTAACTATAAAAATGCGAACCAAGTGTTCTCAGAAAAATTGCGTTAATGAGTTGAACTCGGCATTTCTTAAATTCAGTTACAGAAATAATAGTCGATAAAAATTTATTCCGGAACAAGCTGCCGAATTAGGTTTCTCAAATGTCTGATGAAATACTTACTATCATAATTGACATTAACAGACATGTCAAATATTGCCCTTCTGCGCTTAACCGCCACCCAGGCTTCTCACGAAGCCAAGGGGGTCGGTTCAACCTTGAAGTTGCACACCTGTTTTAAATTTGATTGGCACGAATCTCATTAACAAGTACCTTACTTACCACAAACTCGTAAGAGGGAAAAGAAAAGAGAGTCGTTAATCCGACTCTCTGATATTGTAGTTTCTTTTTAATAGTGTTATCAATCGCTCACGCCCATGGAACTTTGCTGTTTCCACACTAGTTTTGGAAACTCCCAACATCTCGGCAATTTCTGTATTCCTGAGGGCCTCAATAATTGACAGTCGCAAAACTGCGGCTTGGAGAGACCCCATTTTGGAAAAACACGCTTCAAGCGCTTGTCTCAATTCCGTGGTCCGTAGCCAGGAATCTGTCGGCTCCTTGGAAGGGTTCATGATCAGTTCCAAAACTGTGGATTCGGCTCCAGTTTCATCGGTGTAAGCCAATGTATCTAAAGAAACAACATTGTTTCTAGACCTTGTTCTCCACTTTTCCATTTTGAGGTTTTTGAAGACTTGGACAATGTATGCTCTTACATTACCCTCTGATGGGAGTACACACGGAAAAATAAGCTTTTCCGCTTTTTCATGGACAAAGTCCTTGACCTCCTCCGCATCAAAACCGCTGTTCGCGAAGACATTTCTGCCGATTCTGAGCACCTCGTCCCAAAGCGCTACCGTAGCCGAACCATTGTGTGCAAGGCACCCCTGCACGAGCGAAATTAATTGCTGGTTTTCCATGATCATGTTTTATGCATCTAAGGCGATCGAACGACAGCTCCCAGACCCATCGGTTTGCATTGGGCATAGGACGAGCGGTTTCTTTGAGATACATGTTGATCATGGTTTCTTTAGTTTATTTGGTCTTGTTGGTTTAGTTTTTAAGGGCTTTGTTATATCCTGGTGCAGTTACGATTTAATCATTTCGGTTGTTACGAGGTGCGTTTTTTCAAACGAAAACGAGCTCGACTCAGGCGTTGTAATCACCCGCTAGGACGAGGTGTTGTTTGTTACAACTTCTATCGTTTGTCACTTTCTGTTACTGGTCTTAGACCGGATAGGGGGTGTAGATCCCATTATCAATTTCAATATCTATCTGTTGATAGATACGTCACATTAAACCTGAACTTAAATAAGCAAGAAGAAATATTTATTTATAAGTAGCCATTAAATAATGCCGGAAACCTAGCCTTAAGATTATTACCCGGCATATCTAACTTCACTTACTGCCTTGCTTTTCACTTCGCAAAATTTCAGGCCCTACTAAATGGATAGCTTTTTGATAAAGAGTACTTAAAACCTCATGATTCATCCGAGGCACCATGGTTTTTGATCCTCGAGCTGTTTGTCGATCTCTTTGCTGCTGCTGAGATGATTGGAGGATTTTCAAATCAAAGCGGCCGTGGCAATAGGAGGCTTATCTGTAATTGCATCAAGTACAAGTATGCCCGTCTATCGGATCTGGTGGAAAAGCAATGGATCCTGCCGGGTGAATTTGTGTAATTATAAGACCGCAATGCAGGTGGTTCACATGACTGTCAGATCTAATGAAATTGTAAGACTATTGAAAACCAGAAAATGATTTAGGTTAGCCTATCGAGTTATCTCTTTTTTGAGGCCTTCTTGTGCCAGCAATCTGTACCTAAGAAATAGGAAAAGATCACTATCTCCTTTCAGCTGCCGCTATTATGAGGAAGACTCCGCAACACCTCCCGCTGTTGGTAAGAGGAAGAGCCTGGGCTATAGGAATAAATGAAACTCCGACGAGGACGGCTAAACTGACGATCGAAAATGTATACCCGTTTACTGAACGACTATGTGTAAAAGAATATCAAGCACCTTAGGAGTCGATCAACCAAACTGACCTACACGTATTTCGCTCCGTTTAGAATTTGATACAGTGCGCTTTTTAGGCGAGGAATTCTAAATGTTGGTATAAGGCTCAGCCAAATAAGGGTTGAATAAGTATTATTGACTCCCACTTCGTGATTTCGTTCAGAAGGGACGTTCAGCAGAATATTTAGCATTATTCTAAATGCAAATCGATTACAATAGCATTTAGACAGAAAAGGGAACAGGATGATAGAAGGTCTTAAATCACGCAACTGGTCCACCAATAAGGCTGATGTTCTATAAACTCTTGCTACTTTTTAATAAAAGCGCTGCTTCAAGGCAATTCAAAACCCCACCCCCGCCAACTCCTCCCCAATGACCCGTATCCCGTGTACGATGCGTTCGAGCTGGTCGGGTCCGGGGCGTTTGCGGCCCTGGATGTAGTGGGAGAGCAGCGTGGGGTGCATGCCGATTCGGCGGGCCAGGTATTTTGCGTTGAGGACAGGGTAGTGCCGGAAGAAATCGCGCAGGTCCATGCGCAGCTCGAGGTGCGAACGGTCGATCCGTTGGGCCGGATCTTCGAAACAATAGTTCAGCGCCTGCACGCATTCATCGAGCAACTCGGTGAGCGTGGAGCCGTTCGCCGTCACCGGATGCTTCTCGGCATACGCCGTGAACCCCTCCGCGCTTTTCTCCACGCGCACTACGATCCGGCCGGGATGTCGGGTGCGCGCACCCAGGGGGTGTTGGTAGTTTTTCATGCTTCGCAGACAATCATTTAGGCGAAAAGGTAAACAATAATTTACCCGCTCGAAAAAAATCCGTGCGGGAGTGCCGCGGCTGTACTTCTTTTGTCCCGAACTATCCCTTCTCATCATGTCCGGTCGTCCCGTTGCCCTACTGTTGCTCACGCTGTTTCTCGGACTGTTCGCTACCCAAGCCCAGCAGCCCGATACCACCCTCGAGCTAAAACCCGTCCGCATCCAGGCCAGCCGCGCCGGCACTTCCGTGATCGAGCCTGGCCGCAGCCTGCAGGTGATCGATGCCGCCGCGATCCGGCAGGCGCCGGTGCGTACCGTGGACGAGCTGCTCGAGTTTGCCCTCGGGATGGACGCACGTGTACGCGGTCCGCTCGGCATGCAGACCGACCTTAGCCAGCGCGGCGGGACGTTCGAACAGACACTCGTGCTGCTCAACGGCATCCCGCTCACCGACCCGCAGACCGGCCACCACACCCTGAACCTGCCCGTGACGCTCGACCAGATCGAGCGCATCGAGGTGCTGCCCGGCGGGGCTTCCCGGGTCTTCGGTCCCAAAGCCTTCTCCGGTGCGGTCAACATCGTGACGCGCGTGGCTACTGGCAAGGGCGTCAGCGCGGGCGCTACGGGTGGCGAGTTCGGCCTCTGGGAAACCAATGCCTCCGCCCGGATCTCAACGGGTGCGCATCGCTTCGCCGCTTCGGTGCAACGCGCCGGATCCGACGGCTACATGCCCAACACCGACTTTCGCGCACTGCGCTCCTTCGCGCAGGCCGAAGGCGAGCACAGCAAACTCTCCTGGCAACTCTTCGGTGGGCATAACAACAAGGCCTTCGGCGCGCAGAACTTCTACACCAGCAGCTTCCCCGACCAGTTCGAAGCCACGCGCACCCGCTTCGCCGGAGCGACACTCGCATATCAGGGTGAAAAGTTCAGTGCTTCGTTGAAACCGTACTACCGTCGCAACCACGACCGCTTCGAGCTCTTCCGCGAAGGCGCAGGTTGGTACCAACGCGAAGGCGGGTTCTTCATCCTCGGTACCGATACTGCGCCGTCCTGGTACACCGGCCACAACTACCACCGCACCGATGTCTGGGGCACGCAGTTCAACAGTTCCTGTATCCTCGGCCCGCACACGCTCTCCCTCGGCGCCGACTACCGCGACGAACGCATCCGCAGCAACGTGCTGGGTGAGCCGCTTGGTTCACCCGAAGCGGTGAACGGCGAACCTTCCTTCGCACAGTTCACGCGCGGAGGCGATCGCCAGGAGATCAACGCTTACCTGGAAGACCAGTTCCAAGCGGGCCGCTGGATACTCACCGGTGGCGTGCTGCTGGCGCATTCCACCCAATTCGGCTCGCGCCTGTTTCCCGGACTCGATGTCGCGTACAAGGCCTCGGACCGGCTGCGGCTCTTCGCGAATGCGAACCAGTCGGTGCGCTATCCCACGTACACGGACCTCTACTACAACCGCGGGGGCGCGATCGGCAGCAAGGACCTTTCGCCGGAGACCTGCACCCAGGGCGAACTCGGCGCGCGAATGCTGCTTCGACACATCTCCGCTCAGGCGGCTGTCTTCGTGCGGCAGGCCGACGACCTGATCGATTGGATCCGGAAGAATGGAGAGACGGTCACGCGTGCGGCGAACATCACGCAGGCGACCTATTACGGGGGTGAACTCAGCCTGAATCTGCACGCCCGCGACTGGTGGGGCGAAGAATGGCCATTCGAGCTGGTGCGGCTGAACTATTCGTACGTGAACTGCGACACCGCCAGCAACAGCTTCGAATCGAACTACGCGCTCGACTTCCTGACGCACAACCTGTCGGTGAGTTTGCAGCAGGCGGTGAATTCGCGCCTGCGGGTGAACTGGGTCCTGCGCTATCAGGACCGTCGTGGCGGGTACCTGAAGCCCGGAGCAACCGAAGAGTCGGGCTGCCCGGCAATCGTCACGCTCGACGCGCGATTGAGCTACCGGACGAAGTCGATCGAGACCTTCGTCGACTTCAACAATCTCTTCAATGCGGACTATATCGACTTTGGGAACATCCAGCAGCCGGGTCGCTGGTTGCGCGCGGGGATTGCGGTTTCAGTGGGCAGTTTCAGTGGGCAGTGAGCAGTAGGCGGACTTGTGCTACTGTTTTCGATTTTCTAGCTGCGTAGTCTTTTATGTAACACAGAGGATCCTTTAGACTTGCCTTCGTAACTTCAAGCTGACTGTGCTGGAAGAGATAGAGGTGAACTAAGCAGAGTTAGAGCCTTCAGGGCTAATCTGTGTATCAGTCCTCTATCTCTTTTCAGGGTGCGGTG
>WBZP01000187.1_pt2 | contig 86898 bp, 76 predicted proteins | sample 5204301 | NCBI WGS metagenome assembly WBZP01 (sample SAMN12412401, study PRJNA552823) | activated sludge metagenome | isolation source: activated sludge from nitrification reactor of wastewater treatment plant... | place: USA: Pennsylvania | collected 2017 | reverse complement strand
CCGCTCATCGGCATGGCGCCCAACGGATTTGCGCCCATCCCCGCAGGGCGGGTCAGACCCGCGACGTCACCGTAACCGGCGGCGTTAGCATTGGCTGAGGCCGCGTGCGTGCCCGCCTCAGCAGCACCGGTCTGCACCGTGCCGCGAGTCTCCTCCAACCGAGTCTTAATCGCGGCGATCAACGCCCGCTTGCCCTCCGGAGTGTTGGTACTCAACCCCAGCGCCTGCACGTCGGCCACCGCCGCAGCGATGATCGACTCCATGTTCCCCCGGCCCCCCGACGCCGAGGCCCCCGCCGCATCCAACTCGGCGCGGCCGGTGGCATCCAGGGCATCCAGCGCAGCCGTCGAGTTGTGGTGCTCGACGGCCGAATCCTGCTGACCATCAGCAGCCTGACCCTCACCGGGAGTGATCGACGGCGGCGGAGCCGGACCCAACGGCGCCACCGGCAACAACACCCCAACCCCGGTACCGAAACCATCCCGCGCCTGACCCATCACCCCACCAGCAGCACGCACAAACCCGTCTACCGACACTCCTACCGCGCACCCGTTCCCACACATCTCAGTGCGTCTTCGGCGGGGTCATCATGGTCATGTCTCTCGTCAATCAGTCAGCGGCCGGTGCCGGGGCCGGTGAGCCCGCCTTTGCCGCAGTCGGATCGAACCAGCCCAAAAAGTCCGGGCCCGAACTCACACTCTCCAGCGGCTGCACCTGCCCGGACACCAGCACCTTGCCGTCGCCCAACGCCATCACCAAATGGTCCTTCCACATGCCCACATCCCCCGCCTTGAGCTGCGTCGGGGGCACCGGATCGGTCACCGGAGTGCCCGCCGGCGGCAGCGTCACACCCGCAGCCTGCTGCCACGCCTCGGCCACCGGAGTGCCCCCCAGCGCCGAGCGCACGGCCTCCGCGCCCTGCGGCGTCCGCGCCTCAGTCACCGAGTTGTCGGGCAACTGCACATCAGTCGACTTCGTCGCCGGTTCCACCGTCTCGGCCTGCTGCCCCTCCTGGTCCGCGCCAGCGGCCTGAGTCTGCGCCGACTCCTCCTCGGAATCACTGTCGCTCTCGCTCTCGGATGCCGACTCGGTCGTGGCCTCGTCCTCGGCGAAGTCCGGGCCAGCTTCCTCGGCAGGGCTCGCCTCGTCGTCGGTGAAGTCCGGGCCAGCTTCCTCAGCAGGCTGCTGATCGCTGAACCCTGCCAGCGTCGAGGCCAGCGGGTCCATAAACCCAGTGGGTAGCCCCCCGCCGCCGCCGAAGCCCGGCAATCCGCCGCCACCACCGCCGAACCCAGGAATGCCCCCCATCGGCATCCCGCCACCCATCGGCATGCCCATGCCCAAACCCGGCTGACCCAACATCCCAGCCGGGGCGGTCTGAGCCTCCTCCTGCGCCGAATCAGCTTCCACAGCAGCGCCATTGGCGCCGCCGCCGTCTGCACTGTCGGGTGCAGTGCCCACGTCGCTGTACCGGGTGGCGTTGTCCTGCGACACCGCCGCCTTGTCCTCGGAGTCGGCCGCGGCCTTCTCGATGACCGTTCGAGCCTCCTCCAAACGGGTCTTGACGAAATCCATCAACGCCTTCTGACCCTCAACGGTGTACAGCGCCCCGTCAGCCTTCATCTGCTCGATCTTGGCCATCACATCGGCGCGGATGTTCTCCAACTCCTGGCGGCCGACCTCACCCGCAGCCGCCACCTCCTCAGCGCTGATCCCCGCACTGTCGAGCTCCACGAGCTGCTCCAGCATCTCGCCCACACGTCGAGCCTCCTCTTTGGCCGCCTCAGCAGCAGGCCCCTCAGCCCCCTCCGGCGGCACCGGAGGCGCCGGAGGAGGAGGCGTCGGCGACGGCTGACCGGGCACCTCAGGCGCAGTCGGGGCGTCGCCCCCGCCCCCGTTCTCTGGCCCGTCACCCTCAGTGTCGGGGCCAGGCGACAACGGCAGCAGCGGCACCAGCTTGGTGATCCCAATGATCGCGTTGGTGATCACCGTCTCGGCAGCTTTGCTAACAATGTCCCACGACATGCAACTCTCCCTAGTAACTAGAAGTTCAATGCACGCTCGTCGGCAGCCACCGCGTCAAGCGTCGGACACGTCCCATCAATGCCAAGATTGGCCAAATACCGGTCATGAGCGACGGCGGCGACCTTGCGGACACGATTGTTCAACGTCACCGAATCCCAGTTCCGAGCGTCGGGCTTCAACACCACCCCACACACAAAACCCAGGCCATTGACCTGCACAAACACCGTGCGCTTCGCGGAGATAGCCGTCGCCGCAACCTGCTCGCCAAGATCACCGGCCGACTCAGCAGCCTCCTGCTCCGTCACGGTTCCCCTTCCGGCCACACACCCACGTCACCTGACCCGCATACTGCTGGACATATTACACATATTCATGCAACGGGTGAACACATCAGGCACAATTCTGTTGGGGGGTGGTCGGTCAGCTGGGCGTCCCCGCGGTCTTCGGCCGCGGCGCCAGCACCGCATCGACGACATGGCCAAACCCGCCGATCTTGGCGCAGTAGACCAGATCAGGCAGAGACGGCGGCTGAACACGCCAACACCTCAGCAGCTCGATCACCAGGCCCGCCCTGTAGAAGTGCACATACACCTGCTGCGAAGCCCGCGACACCTCGGAATCGTCAGCGTCGAGCACCGCTCCGGCCATGCTCGGATGCAGCACCGCAGAATTATGCCGCTCAATCACGTTGCGGTAGTGAGCATCCCAGTCCACGGCGGTACGGCTGCGCAACGGCTCCAACACATGATCCACGTCGTATTGCTCGATCAGCCGTGACTCCTGGCCGTCCATCCCGGCCAACGGACTCGGCGTCTGCGCAGCCGCGGCCAGCACCGCCTCAGTGATCGCCCCAGCGGCCTGCAGCCCCAGACCCTGTTGCAAGATGGTCTGCACCTTCGCCCAAGCCGGACGATCCACCGTCATCAACCGGTGAACGTATCCCCCGCCCACACTCGGAGCCTCACCAGGACTGTGCAGGATCTCGACCGCGCGGATCGACTCGAAATCAGGCCACCCCACCGGCCGAGCAACACCCAACTCCGTGGTCACCAACGCCGACCGTCGAGCCCCCGCAACATGCTCAGACAACTCCTCGGCATGAGCCGCGAGCAACGACGTCGGCTGCTCAACGCCCATGAACCGAGTGGCCCAATTCAAAGGGAGCAGCTCATCAAACACCGCCAGGTGCGCTGAGTTCGGAATAAAGACCCCAGGAGGCACATAGGCGCCCCCGCCTACGCTGGATGCAATCGACACCGACGGACCCGAAGGCAACTGCACCACCGACACCGCCCACTGCACGAACCCGCCATTGAGCAGGTCCTCCCGGACCTCTGTCCCGCGAACCAATCCATCCAGAACCCGCCGCGCCAACAGTAGATCCGCGCTCGGCTCCGAATCCGTCAGTGCCGCACCAGTACCGGCACCCCCGCTGCCGGCCACCAGCGGAGCCCCCGCACCGCCACCGCCCTGATGCGAGGACGGGCCGACAGGAGCCGCAGGCTGAGCCGACGCCGGCACCGTCCCTGCACCAGGCGGCGGCAAAGGACCACCACCACCACCAGGCGGCACATACGGCGCCAAACCACCACCACCACCACTTGCGACCGGCGGTACCGCCCCGCCACCACCGCCAACAGGAGCCGGAGCACTCGGTGCAGCCGCCGCAGCCGCCCCCTGAGCGGGAACCACCGGAGCCTGCTGCCCAGGAGCAGCGACCGTAGTCACCGAAGGATGCTGCGCCGCAAACTTTTCCAACGCCGGCGACGGAGTCGCGGGCACCGCACCCGACGCCCCCATCCCCGACGCCAAACCCGACTGGAAACTACCCGCCGCGCTCGACAACGGATTACTGCTCAACGCATCCGACATCGACGAGGCAGGAGCCGTCGCCGCATCCTTCAACGGACTCCCACCCAACGAACTCAAACCCGACGGCATCTGCGGCGGACGCAAACCACCCATGCCGCTGCCTACGCCGCTACCCACATTCCCCACCTGGGGGCTGCTCATTGTCGGCATAGTCGGCTGCGTGACAGGACTGGTCACGGGCGTGATACCGGGCTCAACAGCCTCGACTGGGCGCTGACCGTTCAGGGCATCCGCAGTATCCGTACCCAGGTCGCCCGCCCCGTTGGCGACGTTTTCGGGGGTGCCCTGATCATTCACTCGATCAGGACTCGTGGTGCCGTCCTCAGCGTTACCCACAGGCTCAGACGTGGCGTCGTCGGGAACTTCTTCCGAGGAGCCTTCGCGCTGCGCATCCTTTTCTGCCTCGTTACTGGCGGGCTCCGATTCTGTTCCAGCGCCAGGCGCTTCTTCCTTTCCAGGCATGGGAAGTGGTGGAGGGGCGGCGGCGATGTCTCCCAAGGCGGTGCTGAAGGCGGTGGCGGCCTCGGCTTTGAAGGTGGCTCCCGAGAATGGTGTCTTGGTATTTTGTGCTGTCTCCCAGGCTTGTTGAGCGGCATCGCCGATCCGTGTGAGGTCCAGTTTTAGCCCGACGACGGTGCTCTTGTAGGACTCCGCGGTAACTGCCTTCGAACCAAGATGATCGGCTACGTCGTAGGCGTGGTTGCGCATTTCGGTGAGCCGTTCGACCCGCGCGGTGCCCGCCTGGCCCTGGAGAAGATCGGGGCTCGTGGACATTTTGCGTTTCAGGGTGTCGCCGTAGGCGGAGAACCGGGTTTCGGCGTCGCGATGTTCATCGGCGACACCTTGAATGTCGTTCTCACTGATGCTCGGCCAGAACTCACCGATTGCCATCTGAGCACCAATGCCTGGTGGCCGCTGAATATCGCCCGCTCCACCTAGCGATCCAGTAGCCGGCATAGCTGCGCTCTCCCCTCATTCACACGGATGCAAAACAGAACTCAGCCTTGGTCGAGGCCGCAGATCTGCCACACTCGATCACTCGCGGCTTGCTCGGCCTCCGCACTGTGCGTGGGTGGTTCAGCCAGCCCGCGTTGGCGAATTGGTCCGTAGGCCGCCATGCGTGCGTAGTACGCGGACACCATGCCGGCCACTGCTTCTCGAATATCGGGACTCGCTCCGGGAAACTCCTGTAGGGCGGTCTCCAGTGCTGTTACTCCAGGAAGGATGTCGCTTGCCTTCTTGTCCTTCGTTGGCATTGCGCCGTTGACGATTGCGTAGCGTGTGCACAGCCCCACGTTCTGGGCGTGTGTGTCTCCGGTGGCCGGTGTGCTTGCAGCATTTGTGGGTTGACCTGTTTGAGACGCACTGTCGGTTGATGATCTGGTGACAATGGTCCCGACCACGGCTCCCATTCCCGCAGCGACCAGGGCTGTGGCCGCGACAAGGGAGATGAGGCCACCTCGCCCAGAGCGCTTGCGTGGCGAGACGGGTGCACCGAAGTTTCCCGGAACGGGTGTGGGTTGGTATCCGGGCGCTCCAGGCGCAGCAGCTCCTTGCGGGGCAGCCGGGTAATAGCCCCATCCCTCGGGGGCAGGTTGATACCCCGAACCTTCGGGTGCTGGTTGGTAGCCAGCCCCGGGTGCGGGTCCTGTGCCAGGCCCGGTTGTGATGGGGTGGCTCATGTTGTCTCCCTGCGTATCGGGTGGATGGTTAGAGCCTACCGCTCATCACCAGGCCACGACCCCGCGAATTACGTCCTGAGCTCCTACTTCCGTTCCTCTTGTCAGATTGGTGCGATGCCGCCAGAGACGTTCGGCCCGGGGCCAGCGCCGCCGCCGTCACTGGGGTCGGGCCAGACCGGCTGAGGTGTCCCCCACTCGTCGAGTTCCCAGTCATGGTCCCCGCCGACGCCCCACGGCCCCTCGGGTAGACCGCCGGACGAGTAGCTAGCGAGCTGAACGCTGCCGGTATCCGGGGTCTGTGCCTCTGGCCCAGGCACGGCACCGTTTATGGTGGCGGCGGCTTCACCATCCGCGGCTTCCAACGTGGCAGAGCAGGTGCTGTCCGCCGAGGCTGTCTCGCTCGCCACAGCGGTGGCGAGAGCTTCGCATGCGGCCAGTTCGGCAGCCCACGGGCTCATAGTCGCTGTGATCGCAGCACTCACGGCATCTGGTTTCACCCCGGCCGCCGTCGCGGCAGCGGCCCCGACCGCCCCGCCCGCCCCTGCGGCGGCAACGGTGGCTGCCTCGGCCGCGGTGTTGGCGCCATCGGCGATGAGCGGAAGCGGTTCGATCTCGATGTTGTCGGCTGACTGTCCCGATGATGTGACGGCGGGCATTTCTATAGCCTCCGTTGGGTGTTCGGGCTGTGCACTGCTTGGGCTAGCTGGTTAGCCACCGGATGCTGGAGCAGTTCGGGTGAAGCGATCTTGGCGCACTCGTCGAACAGCTTTTGTGAGATGGCATCGAGGCCTTCGGCGGCATTGCGGGCGTTCTGCGCCAATGCGTCGCTGATGCGGTCGTTGAGTTCGCCGATCGTCAACTCCTGCTGGAGGCCCTCGCGAACGTCGAGGTCAAGAAGCCGTCCCCGCGAGTCGTGGACGACGATGATGTCCTCGTCGTCGCTGGTGCTCGATAGGAATGCGTCGGTCTCCTCATCCCAGGCGTAGATCGCATCCAGCATCGTGTTCAGGGGTGCCAGCGCCGCCTCGGCGGCAGGGTTATTCGGTGGTGTCGCCATGGGTCTCCTCCTGAGTCGTGGACGACTTACGCCGGCCAGGACGCTTCCTCACTTGTTCCAACTCCCCGAACACCGGCTCGGTGTTGGCTTGGTCGCGATGCACGACCCGCTTATCGGGGTGTAGGTCTTGGTCCCTCTCCGGGGTGTTGTTGCCCCCCATGCCGCCCATCATCGGCGGATACATGCCACCCATCATCGGCCTACCGGTCGCGGCGCCTGCGGGGGTCGACGCCGCCGGCGCAGTACCGGCCGCTGGAGCGATCGCAGCACCGGGTGCGGCCGCCGACACCGAACTCGACGGGCCACCAGCAGGTAAACCGCCACCGCCCCCGCTGCCGCTGCCGCCGCCACTGCTGGCCGGGGTGGTGCCCAGCTCGCTTGGGCTCACGTCGTCGAAGCCCGTGTCCTCCGGGGACGGCAAGCCCTCACCTCCGGTGCTGGGCAGGCCACCCAGACTGGGCATCCCCGACAGCGCCGACAGCGGAGAAGCTCCCCCACCGGGCATCATCGGCGAACCGCCGCCCGCCGATTGGCTCACCGCACCCAGAATCGAGCCCAGGACAGTGCCCGCAGTGTTGGCGGTCGCATCGGTAGCCGGAGTCAGCGCAGGATCAGCGGCCGTCGGCTCACTGGGAAGATCCCCTTGCTCGGCGGCCGCGATGTCGCCCGTCTGCTGTGCTGTCGGATCGGGCGCGTGGTTGGTTTGCGGATCACCCTCGGTGCCCGGATTGCCAGACCCGGGTCCGTCCTCGACCTCCTCGGTGGTGGGCTCGGGCTTGTCCTTCTTTTTGTCAGCCTCGGTGGTCGACTCGTTGTGCTCAGGATTGGCGGTGCCGGGTGTGCCCCCCACGATCGGCGGGGGCACCGACGGTGGCGGCGGCACGGTCACCGTGTCGATGTTGGCGGCCGCCGCATAGGTGGTCTGTGCCGTCACGGCCTCAGCCTGCGCGGTGGAGATGTTGGTCTGGGCCACCACCAACGGTTCATTGATCACGCCGGCGCTGGCGTTGAACTTCTGCAGCGCGGTGCGGTACTCGTCGCGCAATGCCTTGAACGTCTCCGGTGTCGGGGTGGCGGTGCGGGCGTTGTCGACGGTGCTGGCCGCCGACTCCGCGGAGGAGGCCAAAGTTCGGGCATAGTTCGCGGCCTCGGCCAACCACGAGGCGTGCTCGGAGATGTTGCGGCCTGCGGGCTGGTTGCCTGCGTTCCAGTTCGCGTCGACCCCTTGGGCCGCCCGCTTGGTGTCACCGGACTGCGTGTCCAACTCCGTTGCCAGCGTGCGGAACTGACTCGCCAGCGTGCGCAGCGGCTCCGATCCCGGCCCGCCGTGGATAAACGCCGACCAGGTTTCAGCCGCCATCGGTGCGGGCGCGGCCGGCACTGCCGGGGCGCCAGGCAACGACGGCATCTGGCCAGGCACGGTGGGCAAGACAGGCACCGACGAGGACGGCTGGGCCTGTCCATAGCTCGAGATCACCGAGGCGGCATCGACGTCGCTCTGGTCCAGTGCCACCCCGGTGGTGGTCACGGCCATTCCGCCGGCCGCGCGCTGGGCCATCGAATGCGCGATGAGCAGTTCCAGCCCCGTGGCCCATGCGGTGAACGACCCGGCCACAGCGGTCGACACCTGGTCGGGGGCTGCCGGCTGGCACAGCGAGCAGGAGGGTGCATGCCCGGCCGCGCCGTCCTGCAACTCGCGACCATGGGCGACCAGGGCCGGTGGCTCGAACGAAATATTAACCACGCCAACCCCCTTCCCGGTTCAACCCCAGCCCGACGGCCCCTCACGCCCGTGAGGTCAGATCTGCACCGCGGCGTCGATGGCGCGGGCGGTGTCGTCGTCAGCGACCTCGAATCCCGTCCGATGATTGCGCAATTTCTGTGCGTGCGCCCGCGCCCAGGCGATGACGCGCTCATAGCTCAGACCGCGTTCGGTCGTTTCCAGGGCCTTGGCCTGGATGAACGCCGAATAGATCGGCCCCAACTGGTTGTTCAACTGCTCGATGTCGGGCTGTGTCGACGCCAGGTATTGCGCCAACTCGTCGGCGTAGGTGTCCCAGCGGTCGGCCAGGGCGGCCGCGGCCTCGGGGTCCAGACTGATCTGATCAGCGCTCATAACAGTGTGTGCCTCTCTCGTGCCCGCCGAATGTGCCTAACATGTTCACGAACTGCTCCATTGTGTACTGTACGTCTCATTGCGCGCAAGGGGAATGCGCAAGACACGCCGGACCCACTTACAGGGTAAATCGGTTCCGAGGTGAAAGGGTCACCTGTTATGGAGATGCACCGTCGCCATCGCAGCACCTACAAGGGTGATCGGGCCCAGATCATGGCCCGACCACACCCGACCGTTTGCGCCCTGGTCCGGGAACGCGCCGCACTGCTGAACATTGCGGTGGCGCAGTACGCCGGAGACGTGGTGTCGACGCACGTCGGCCTCGACCATCTCGTCCGCGAACTGCACGGCCTGGATCTGGGCATGCTGCCCCCGGCGGCCCCGGATCTGGGACGCGCTTCCTACGTCGAAGCGCTGCGGGCCCCCAGCTTCGTCAAGGCCATCGCCCCGCGTGAGGTCTACAACGTGGTCAGAACCCGTGCCGCGACGCTGGGCATCTCCATGGGCCGCTACCTCGGCGATGTGCTGTGCGAGCACGTCGGCATGCCCGATCTGATGACCGACCTATACGGGTTCGACCTCGAGGAGTTGAACCACCTCGCGGGCCTGCCCACCGGTGCGCCGGGGCGCGGTGAGGAGCTGCCGTTGGCGATCTGACACCCAGCGCCCCCTTCGTCTTTGGATGACAACTTCGGGGGCAGATATGACAAATACATAGCTGGCGTGCGGATTTCCACCCCGACATGAACAAAGGCCCCGCTAGGGGGCCTCGTTCGGGTTTCGATTCGAAGTTAGCCGCTTCAAATCCGGGTCCGCACCCGTTTCCCCGAAGGGACTTGTCTTGACCGACTCGTCTCACGGTAGCGCATACCCGCGGTTCTTTCCAGAATTGGCGCGGAGTCTGTGCAGAAACCGTGACCTTTCGCGCACCCCGACGATTGGGGTGCCGTACACACCGACCCCCAGGTGGGCGGTGTAGCCGTGGCACACCACGTGCCACCTTCACCCACTCCCGACCAGGTGTGGGCTGCACTGGCACCGCTGCTGAGCGCCCCCGGGCGCACCACGATGCGCCTGTACAACCCGAAGACCGGCAAGTTCAGCACCAGCCGCCAGCTGACCCGCAAACTGCCGGGCCGACCCGCAGCGGTCTACCTCTACACCGAACACGCCGCGACCACCCGCATCCTTGCGTTGGACTTCGACTCCACACGCGGCGGGCCCGCCGCGGTGCAGCGTGACGTCGACATCGCCCGCCACTGGCTCACAGCCGCCGGCGGCCGCCTGATCATCGACCGCTCCACCAACGGCGGCATGCACATCATCTGCCCGCTGGCGCCGGCCACCAGCGCCACCCACACCGAGATCACACACCTGGTAGCGGTCCTGGCCGCACATCTGCCGACCCTGGACACCTCACCCAACGGCAACATTGCCACCGGATGCCTGAGCCTGCCCGGCACCCTCGACAAGCAGGGCGGCCACCGCCAGCTCCTCGGCAGCCTCAGCGATGCCCTCAACACCATCGCCGACGGCTCCACCCCAGACTTCCTCCCCACCCTCTACGCCCACCTCGGCATCCTCAAACGGCCATCCACCCCGGCCCCGGGACCCACCGACAACAACACCACAGCCCCCGACAGCTGCCCGGCCCTGACACAGTTCACCACCGGCGACGGCGAGGACCTGCGCCTAGCGCCCGCCCACAGCAACCGCGCCCCCATCCCGGCACCAGTGCTGCACTACGCCACCCACGGCGACCCCACCGGATCGGCCGGACGCACCTGGCCAACCCACTCCGAAGCCCGGATGTCGGTGATCTACCACGCCGTGATCCGCGGCTACACCCTCAGCGATCTGCGCGCACTCATCGCCCCAGCCGGCCCCTGGCACCACGGTCTCGGCGCCGCGTTCAACCGCTACGCCAACCGCGCCGACAAAGCCCTGAGCAGGGACTTCAGCAAAGCAATGCACCACTACTACGAAATGGTGCTCATCCACCGACACCGTCAGCACAAGCTACAGAAGAACTCACCGGGGGGGGCAACAGAAAAAGGGTCCAATCCAGCCACACGCGGACCCAGCGGACCCGTGGAACTGCGGAGGTGGCTGGCCTACGCCTTCCGGTGGGCAGACACCGAATACCAAGGTCGACGACAACGATGGACGGTCAAGGTGGTGCTGCAGGCCCTGGCCTACCTGGCAATGAAATCAGGCCAGCAAGTCAACGGCGTCTGGGTGGTGGCCGTGGGGGGACGCAGCCTGTCGCTGGCGGCAGGGCTGATGACCGCCGACGCGGTGTGGAAAGTGCTGCGCGACACGCGCGACCGGGTGGGTGCCCCCCTGATTCTGACCCGCCGCGCCGTCGGTCGCGACGCCGACGCCTACGCCCTGACCAACCAAGGAGCCGACACAGTCGACATCGGCGCGGCCGAGCGAATCCGCATCGAACCCGTACACGACGCCTGGCAGATTCTGGGTTGGCGGCTGCAACGCATCCACGACCTCGTGGTCCACCACGGCCTCACCGGACGCACCGACATCTACGCCGCGGCCGCGGTCACCCGCAGCACCGGCGACGCCATGATCCTCGACCTGCAAATCACCGGCCTGATCGCCGTCACCGGCCGCGGCACCGTCGGACCAGGTCACACCACCCTCGACGCCATCGCCACCCAGCACCGACTCCACGACACCCGCCAAGACCGCATCGAGCGCTACCGCAGAGAACGCAACGCCTGGCAGCAGTGGCTCGACAACGGCCATGACGTACAAGATCACCTGCTGCTCGCGCAGACCGCCGACGAGGCCTACCTGCGCGGCCCCAGCCGCGACCGCGCCCTCGCCGTGCACGCGGCCTACCTGCAGTCAGTCCTGGCCACCGGCCCTCCCCCGGTACCCGGCGACGACGCATCGCCCGACACCGAAGACGACGACACGATCATCATCGAGCGCCGTGCGCTGACCCTGCTGTGGGAACTGCTCGGCGCCGTCGTTGTCCCCGAATCGGCGCCGGCGTGACGACTTAGGTTGAAGTGGCTCTTGTCGGCCCCGAGTGTCGGAGCGGTACCCCGGCGCTGGGAGGGCTTGCCCGGCGGCGCCTACCGGTGCTCACCTGTTAACTAAGGTTATCTTCGCAAGCGGTGAGTTAGCGGAGGGGTGGAAGTCCTGAACATGCGTCCGGGAACCGTCGTAACTGGTCTGGCAGTGTTTTGTTGCTTGGTGGGGTGTGGAGTCGGCGGCGAGTTGACGGGTCGTTCCACATCGGCCTCGGTAGCACAGACCGCCGCAGGTGAACCCGGTCTGCCCGGAACGACGTTCTCACCGCTCGACATCCGCGTATACGCGCAGGTGCCTCAAAGGAGTGGCGCTGGTCCTTCAGACCCACCCATCTGGCAGTTGCCGACCGGGACACCGATCAGGGTCATATGTATCCGGGAATCACCCGAACCCAGCCAGAACTGGCCACATGAGCGGTTGAAATGGGTATGGATCCACTTTGAGGGGAAAACCCCGAATGAGGGAGGGTTCATCAGCCTGATGGAGGTCTCCATCGATACCGGACGCGATCCGAATACGAACGCTCCGCTGACGATCGAAGACGTTGTGCCAAACTGTCCCAGTTAGCGTTCCCCCAGGCAGGGTCGTCGACTTGGCCACTTGTGCGCTCGTTCGCCCCAACGGTTCAGCGCTTCGGGACATACTCGGCGGCCAGCGCCGCCGCGACGATCTCCGAGCGGGACGCCTCCCGCCGGCCGGGATGTCCGTCAGTGATGATCGCGTTGACCCAACTGACAATGCGGTTGAGCGCCTGGTCCTCCCCACCGTTCGGGCGGATATACAGCGCCACCTGCGGGTCGGTCCTGTTCCTGCTCGCAACCGTCGGCCGCCGATAAAACGACGAGAAGTCGGTGTGCTCATCTGGGCGCCGCGCCAACACCAACTCAGGCAACCGCGCCAGATGGCTGCTCACCGCCGCCATGATCAGCGACGTCTGCGGAGGCTGGCCCGGCTGCTCGGCGGCCGCCTTGAACGCATCAAACACCGAACCGGCCACACTGAGGCGAGTCGCGCGCACCACATGCATCACCGGATCGGACCAGTCGATGGTCAGATCCGGCAGCGGTCGGCGTCCGACGGTCTGCGCCGCACCCTCCCCCGCCGCCACTTCGGTGTCTGCACGGTCAGGTGGGGTTGCGATGTCACGGACGGCGGCCCGTTCAGCACCCGCAGCTGCGCGGCTCATCACAGGGCTGGCCGCAGCAGGGGCGGTCGTCTCGGCGCTCACCGGGTCCTGTGGGGTGGCAGGGGCCGCCGCGGGATGCCTCGGAGGCGGGACCTGCCCGGCCCTGCGTTGCCTGCCCTCCCGAAGCTTGCTCAATCCACCGCTGTTGACAGCAGTCTCGCTCACAACAACGCCTCCTCATCCTGCTGGTGCTGGGCGATCGCGTTCCGGACCGCATGAGTCAACACGGTGCGGCCCACGTCTTTAACCTCCGCGACGAACCTCGCGGAGGAAGCCGGAACCTGCCCGGATTTGCCCGGTGCACACACCGCCCCTGAAAGCTTGCGACGTTTCAGGAATGGATGGTTGCGCACCGGCGGACCCACCTCGATGCCGTAGGTGGTGCTGATTTTCTCCAGGCGGCGCACCTCAGGTTCGGGAGCGGCCTCAACCCGGTTGGGCACCAACAGCAGCGGATACCCACCCTGCAACTCGCTAGTCATCTGCTCGGTCGCCGCCAGAGCACGCGTTTCCAGGTTCACCGGCACCACCACCACGTGAGCGGCGCTGGCCGCACCCACCGTGGAGGGGACACCGCCCGGATGCGTGTCGATGATCAGCGGGCGTTTCAGCTCGGCCGACCACTTCTCCAGCGCGGCCGCCATATCGGGCCCAGAAGGCTGGTTGACCGCGAAGTCAGGGTGCGACGGGATCAGGTCGGCACGCATCCCACGGCCCGACAGCGGACGAGGGCACCGTCCCCGCTCCAAGGCGTCCAACAGCGGCGCATTCGTGCGGGTCTCGTGGCGATACCCCCACGCCCGGGTGGCGCCGCCGGCATCCCAGTCCAAGTCCACCAGCACGCCGTCGAGTAGCCATGCCAGCTCCTTGGCCAACTCGGTCTTGCCGACCCCGCCCTTCCACGCCGCGATCGTGATGATGAGCCGATCGAACAGGTCAAGCACGTAATCCAGGCTGGCACCCACATCCACGCAGAACGTGTCCAGAGCTGGCCCCGTCAGCCCGATACGCTCCAACCCCGCACCTCGCTGCACCACCGTCCCCTGCATAGGAAGCCCCTTCCATCCACCGCGTGTGGTGGCGTATCGCACCGACCACACCTACCAGCCGTACCACGTCGCCATGCGACATCGTTCTCTGCTGTTGTGCACCGGCTGTGCGCGGCCTTGTCACCTATTAATGCGGTGTCACACGCTCTGCGCGATAGCACACATCACTGGCGATCACGATAACACAGACGCAGCCGCCGTACCGGCTATCCACACCGACACGCTGCACATGCCCGCCACACCAACCGTGCTCACATCCCCGCTGTACACCTACGCCACGAATTATCGCCTGACCGCACCGCCGAGCACACGCGCCGTACCACTACTCCTGACATCCGCGCCACCCATACATCGCAGGCCTTACCGCCTCGCCACCGCGCCGCACCCCTGCGGCGCCACTATGTGACGCCCCATGTTGCATAGCATGTTGTGCGCCTAGGTGGTATCCGATGTTGCGGGCAATGTCCACCGACCAGGGGAGAACCGCACGCAAAATCGGGGCTATACGCCACGTGGAACAGCCGAGATGCGGCCCAGCACCCCTCACATAAGGGAGCCCGCGATCGTGGCGCAACGGCCGCTCAGCGCCGTTTTCCCAGGTCGTGACTTGCTCGCATCGGTGTGCGGCATGCGCCCGCCGAACAAGCGTGTTGCAGCAACTGTTGCAGTCCATGTTGCCGCGGCTGTTGCAGCCGAGTTGAGCCCTGTGCCGGCCCCCGGGCAGCCGGGCGGTCGGGACCCGTCCCAAGGAGGCACCGTCGGACAAGCTCGCCCCGGATCGAGACGACGCGTCCCGGGGGAGTGGCAAGGGTGATTATGTCAGCAGGACTGGTTACAGTCCGCAAATATGCACACCAGCACCGGGGGAGTGGAAGGGCACGGCGTGTGCGCCGCACATCAACCGGCGCGCGGAATCGCGATTGCGCGGCGCGCATCATCCCGCACGTGCGCGGGCGAACGAGTCGAACCGGCGCCGGAAGACAGGCGATGAACAGTGATGCGCGGCGCACATCCGGTGTGCGGGCAGGTCCGCCCGACGGGCGACAGGCCGCGCCGGCGAGGGCGTTGCGCGGCGCGCAGCCCGCGCAAATGCGCATCGCCGGGCAATGCGCGTTTCGCCGAACCGCCACTTCACCCGGTAAAGTATCCGGTGTTATGGCAGTCCAGAAAGCGGCAGCGTTGCGTCGTGTTCGCGCCCAGGCTGGAGAGCTCGACCGGATCGACGCGGACCGCAAGCGCCACATTGCGCTGCGGGACAGGGCGATTCGCCAGGCCAAAGACGCTGGCGCTACCTGGAGTGAAATGCAGCGCGAGGCCGGCCTCACCGCAGCTGGGCTCCGGAAAGCCCTCTCGCGTACTGACAACGATCACTAAACCCGGTATAGTGCTGTTGTGGCGCGGCCGGGATCGTTAGTCCGCGTGGCAAGTCCCCTGCCCTCGATCACCGGAGAGCGCAATGACCGTTTCCGCTGAGCCCACGCGCCAGCGTTTCCCGGCGCCCACGTCCAGCCCCCACGTCGACACCGTCGCACCCCAGCGCGGGCCGCAGCGCGGGTCGGGCGTCACCATCGCTTGCTATGTCGCCGCCCTGGCCACCCTGCCCGTCAGCCTCAACACCTCGTGGCGCTTCTTCGACGAGGTGCTCAATATCCCCACCGCCGGCGGCGAGCGGTACATCATGTTCGCAGTCGCCGAGCTGGCACTGATCGTTTCGGGTGCCGGCATGGCTGTCAACGTGCGCCGCACCGGCCACCCCGGACCGTTCCGCATGGTCGTGTGGGCGATGTGCGCCGTCTCCGGCTACATGGCCTGGGCGATGAGCGACCTCGAGGAAGGTCTCGCGCGCGTGATCCTCGGGCCCGTCCTCGGCGCGGTCATGCTGCACCTGGCGCTCGGTCTGGAGCTTCGCGCCCGCCACCATCGAACAGGAACTCTCGCCCGCATCGGCCACGAATTGCGAGAACGGATACTCTCACGACTCGGCCTGGCCGACGACGAGCGCGATGCGCTACAGCGCACCCGCGACCGCGCCGCATTCCGATCCGCGCAGCTCAGCATGCCCCGCCGCTGGCGGTGGTCGCGCGAAGCGCGCCTACAGCGGGCACTTTTGGCCGCCAACGTTGCCGACGACCCGCAGATGCGCGACAAGATGCTGGCCCGCCTATCTGTTCTGCATCATGCCCACGAGCTGTGCACCTACCGCCAACCCTCACCATGGCTCGACGGGCACCCCGCACCGAGCGGGGCGCCTGACCATGACCCCGGCCCGACGCCCCCGAAACCACCGGGATCACAATCACCGCAGCAGGCCAGGACAACGCAGATCGCGCACCCGCGCGCGCCCGAAGGACCCGCGCAAATGCACACGCGCGACGCATCAGATCCAGGGCAGCCAAGTCCCGCCCACAGCGACCCGCGCACACTGGCCGCTGTCCCCAGCCGCACATCCGCACACCAGATGCGCGTACCTGCGCACGACAGCGTCGACGACACTGGAATCCAGAAATGGCTGCCGCTGGCCAAGACCCTTGTCCACAGCGGGGTAACCCAAGGCCGGATGAAACGACACCCCACGACCAAGCATCCCGAAGTCGTTGCCGCGATGTTGGCCCAGCACGACACCGGCACCCCGCCAAGCACCATCGGGCGCTACCACAAGGTCCACCACACCATCGTTGACGAGATCCTCGACGCTGCACAAACAGCAACCCGCAGCGCAGGCTAAGCCGCGACATCCAGTCGTACAAACGACGCCCGGCGGCCTGCTCACACCTGGGTCTACATCAATCCGTTGCGCGAAGGCGATTGACGATTGCGCAACGTTGACCTATCTGTATGCGCGTCAGGCATGTAATATCTGGGACCAATCAGGGCTTTTGCGGTCCTGTTGAGCAGCGGACCCAGGGAGGCGATCATCGCGGCCGTTGAGCTCGACGCGGAATCCGGCGGGCAACCCGACGTCAAACGGTTGTCCCAGCAGATGCAGATTCGTCTACGGGAGCTGGGGTTCAGCCTCCTTGGCGCCTCCAAGCTTGGAATCCTATCGCGCTCGACCCTGACCAGCCTGCGTGACGCGGATCGTGTCCCGAACCTGCAGACGCTCGCCAAACTCGATGACCTGCTGGTGTGGGAGCCCGGGTCGGCCCGGGCGGTTCTGCACGGCGGCGACCCGGTGCCGCGCGAGCGCGGTGTGTACCGGCAGCTGCCGAAGTCGACCCTGCCCGAGGAGCAGGCAGGGTCCGGGGTCACCCTCGACACCCTGTTCGACCCGAACGAGGACCCCGCCCAGTGGGATTACAGCGGGTTGGTCACCGCGATCGAGCGTCGGCTACGCGAACTGAACATGACCAAGTCGAAGTTTGCCGCGATCGGCGGCCCCGGACGCTCGACCCTGGCCACGTTGGGCCAACGCGGGTACGTGCCGACCGCCGAGACGCTCGACCGTATCGACCGGTTCCTGATGTGGGAACGCGGGTCGGCGCTGACCGTGCTGCGTGGGGGAGCCCCAGTGCGGATCGGGTCCGCGATCGCCCATCCCGCGCTCGTGCCGCTCAACGCGCTGCGAGACACGTTGAAGGCAATCAAGATCAGACTCAACCGCCAGGCACAGAGCGTGGCGCAGCTTCTGTCCGACGTCGATGAGGCTTTAAGCCGTGTCAACGTCTCCATAGCAGAAGTGGGGGATCCGGCACGGCGGGCCGTGCCAGATCCAGATTCGGGCAGCCCCGATGAGGGCGATGCCGCAGGTAAGGGAGAAATCCATGACTAGCGGTATGGCCGTAGGGAGGCTGCTATGGGCGACCAGCAGCAACCGGATCTGTTCAGCATCAACGCATCGGATAATGAAGCGCGTGAGCAGCCAATGGATGCGCGAGGCGGTGCAGGCCGCCTACCGGCAGCTCGGCCTGCCGACGGGCTGGACGAGCGAGCAGACCGAGACGTTCTTCAACCTGGTGACCGAGCGGCTGGACAACAAAGCCGCAGCGCTGTCGATCGACCTGGCGCAGGACGCGATCAGTCGGTGGCGGACGGCCCACCCCGGTCAGGAGCCCGACCACCAGACCACGGTCGGCCTGCACGAGACAGCCCTGCAGAACGCCAGGGAAGCGGTCGTGCGCCAGGAACTGTACGCGCTGATTCCGACACCGGCCGAGGATCAGCCGGAGCCGGTCAGCCGGCCCAGTCCCGAGGTGAGCTGGCAGGACCGGTGGCGCGACGTCCGCTACCGGACCGAACCCAACGAGTCCGTGGAGGATCTGGCCGACACGGTGTGGCCACAACGATCGGCGATGTTCAGGGTCAAAGCCGCCTACCTGCTCGCGACTCGCGCGGAGGAGGGCCGTCCGGTGCCCACCCACCCGCGCCACCACCTGGTGCCCCGACTCACCCCGCTGGTGGAGGAGGAGCTGAGGGCCGACGGGTACCCGATCGAGTAACCCGCAAGAAGAAGGCGCGTCAGCGCAGCGAGTTCGACGACCCACAGTTGGCGCTGTTCGCCGAGGACAGCTTCGACCTGCCCACCGATCCCCGGGTCATCGACCCTGGTGGCGCCCCGCTGCCTCCGGTGCGCTTCCCCGACCGCGACGTCACCGAGGAACAGGGCCAGGACACGAGGCCGCCGGCGGTCGACTCGTCGACCCTCAACTCCCCGCAGCGACCCGCGCTGACCCTGGTGCCGCCGGGGTCAGCGATGCAGGTGGACACCCTCGCCGCTACCGCCGACAGGCCAGCCGAGAATCGGCCCACCCTCAGCGCGGTCCCCGACACCGCCGTCGGCCGTGACGCCGTCCACGATGCTGCCGACACCGAGCACGTGGCTCCGGCCGCGGCCACCCCGCACCCACTGGAGGAGGTGGTGCACCCGCCAGCGGTGGACTTTCAGCCCGGCACCGACATCCGCGTCCCGTCGGGCACCAAGGCCCGGCTGCTGGCCAACATCGCCGTCATCGACACCCTGACGCGGATGCAGCGTGACGGACGGTCCGCCACCGCCGCCGAGCAGCAGACCCTGGCGTGTTGGTCGGGCTGGGGCGCGATCGCCGATGTGTTCGACACCCGCAAGGACACCTACGAATCCCAGCGCGAATACCTCAAAGAGGTGCTGGGGCAGAGCCAGTACCGGGCCGCCTCAGCCAGCACACTCAACGCCCACTACACCGACCCGGCCATCGCCGAACACATGTGGAAAGCCTTGCAACACGCCGGATTCAGCGGCGGCCGCGTCCTGGAGCCGGGCTGCGGATCGGGCACCTTCATTGGCCTGGCGCCTAAGAGTGCCCAGATGGTCGGGGTGGAGAAAGACCCGATCAGCGCCGCGGTGGCCGCCCACCTGTATCCGTCGGCCCAAATCCGTTCGGAGGGCTTCGAAACCACCAACGTGCCCAACGGCAGCTTCGCCGCCGTCATCGGCAACGTGCCGTTCGGGGACTTCGCGCTGCGTGACCCCTCGTACAACCCGAAACGGCTGTCCATCCACAACCACTTCATCGTCAAGTCGCTGGACCTGACCGCCCCCGGTGGCTACGTCGTGGCGCTCACCAGCCGCTACACCATGGACAACGTCGACGACAAAGCCCGCCGTGAAATCCTGGCCCGCGCTGACCTGCTCGGCGCCGTGCGGTTGCCCACCGCGGCGTTCCGCCGGGTTGCCGGCACCGAGGTCGTCACCGACATCCTCGTGCTGCGCCGCCGCGAGGCCGACCGCGAGATCGCAGTGGGGGAGGACAGCTGGCTGCAGGTAGCCGACATGGACCTCGTCACCGGCGACGGACAGACGTCGTCGCTGCCGGTCAACACCTACTTCCATGAGCATCCCGAACACATGCTCGGCACCCCGATGATCGGGCACGGGATCCACGGCAGCACCACCCTGCAGGTCCAGACGATGGACCCCTCGGCGGTCGGCGACCAGGTCGCCCGCTGCCTGCGCAGCATCATCGACACCGCGATCGACAAGGATCGCGGCCTGACCGCCAGCCCGAGCAGCCTCACCGACGTCACCGAAGTCAGCTTCGATCCCGGCCTGCTGACCAAAGCGAGCGCCGGGCAACTGCCCGCCTACGGCACCCTGCGTTTCAACGCCGAGGCCGACCGGTTCGAATCCTGGGACCGCGACAAATGGGTCGAAACCAAGGTCTATCAGAGCCGCAAAGACGAAACGATCAAGCTGCTGGCGCTGCGCGATGCCGCCAACGCCGTCGTGGCATCCCAGCGCAACGGGCTACCGCCAGAAGACCGCGAGCATCTGCGCGGCCAGCTCAACCGCATCTACGACGCCTACGTCAAACGCCACGGCCCGATCCAGCGGTTCAAGTGGAGCACCCCCGCCGAGGTCACCCAGGACAAACGCGACGAAAAGCTCGCCAAGAAGATCGAGTTGTGGCGCAAGAAGAACCCCGACGCCGCGCGGGTCCCCGAGGAACTCGTCGAGCAGTGGGACCAGCAGGCCTGGGAGACCCCCAACCCCTACAAGCTGCGCCCGCACATCGTCACCGCCCTGCGCAACGACCCGTCCTGGACCACGGTGCTGGCCCTGGAGTCCTACGACGAGCAGACCAAGGAGGTCCGCAAGGCGCCGATCTTCAGCGTCGACCTGCTGGGGCCGCCCACCATCCGCGACCGCGCCGAAACCGCCGACGAAGCTCTGGCCATCAGCCTTGACCAGCACGGCGGCGTCGACCTCGACCACATCGCCACCCTGCTGGGCACAGACAAAGACGCCGCCCGTGAACACCTGCGCGGCCTGGTGTTTCCCTCACTGCGCGACCCCGACGTGTTGATACCTGCTGCTACCGCCCTGTCGGGCAACGTGCGCCGCCAGCTGCGGGAGGCTCAAAAGGCCGCCGAAAACGATCCCCGCTACCACGAATACGTTGACGCGCTGCGCACGGTGCAGCCCGTCGACCGGCAGGCCAGCCAGATCAGCGCCCGACCTGGATCCCCCTGGATCGACGCCCGCTACGTCGGCCAGTTCGCCCGCGAAACCTTCGCACCCTCCGAGCACAAGATTCCCCGCGTCACTGCCGATCACATCCAAGGCGTGTGGACCATCGAATGCCCCGCCCACGACCGGGCACATGCCAGTTTCTTCGAAACCTGGGGAACCCGCTACGACAACCGCGACGCCATCGACCTGCTCGAAATGGTGTGCAACAACAAGGAAATCGTCGTCAAGTACACCGCCGAGGAGACCGAGCGCACCGGCCGCACCGGCGTGAACCGCGACGCGACGGTTGCCGCGCAGGCCAAAGCCACCAAGATCAGCGAGGCGTTCCAGAAATGGATCTTCGCCGACGAGACTCGCCGCGACGAACTGGTCAATGTCTACAACGAACGGTTCAACTGCCTGCGGGCACCCAAATACTCCGGTGCGGCGCTGACCCTGCCCGGCCTGTCGAAGCGCTTCGAACCGCACCCCTACCAACGCGACGCGGTGGCACGAATCATCGCCGAGCCCAACGTGCTGCTCGACCACGTGGTCGGCGCAGGCAAATCCGGCACCATGTTCATGGCCGCGATGGAAATGCGCCGACTCGGGCTGGCACGCCAACCCTGGCTCGTGGTGCCCAACCACATCATTGAGCAGGTCGGCAAGGAGGCCAAGTGGTGGTACCCCAGCGCTGAAATCCTGCTCGGCGCACCGGGAACCGACCCCGAAGGCCGCAGGCGCTTCATCGCCCAGTCTGCCACCTCGGACTGGGACATGGTCATCGCGCCGCAGTCGCTGTTCGAAGCGATCCCGGTCGGGCCCGAGGTGCAACGCGACTACATCGAACGCGAACTGGAAATCCTGCGCGAAGCACTCACCGCCACCACCGAGGACACCACCCCAACCAGCGTCAAACGTCTCGAGAAGGCGCTGCAGCGCTACGAAACCAAACTCAAAGACCTCACCGAGCAGGCCAGCAAGGACACCGGTCTGCGGTTCGAGCAGACAGGCGCGGACTACCTTTTCATCGACGAAGCCCACATGTTCAAAAACAGAACAAGGCTGTCAGCAGTCAAGGAATTGGCGTGCCCCAACGGATCTGAGCGTGCCGACGACCTGGCGATGAAGATGGATATGCTGCGCCAGCGCCGCGGCGAGGAGGCCCTGGCCGCCGGCCGCCAGCCCACCGCGGCCGACGAGCGGGTCGCCACCTTCGCCACCGGCACTCCCGTCGCCAACAGCCTCGGCGAAATGTATGTCATGCAGCGCTACCTGCGTCCCGACCTGCTCGACGACGCCGGCGTGTTCCACCTCAACGACTGGGGAGCAGCGTTCACCTCCACCATCAACACCGTCGAGGTCAACGCCACCGGCACCCAGCTGCGGCCGGTCACCCGCGTCGGCAAGTTCTGCAACCTGCAGGAGCTGCTGAAGCTGTCCTCGGTGTTCACCGACGTCATCACCCGCGACCAGGTGCTCGACCAGGCCGACATCGAGCTGCCGGAACTGGTCGGCGGCAAACGCACCATCATCAACATCCCAGCCGATCAGGAACTCAAAGACTTCATCACCGACCTCGGGTACCGGGCCACCGACATCGACCCGAAGAACATGGCCCGCGACAACATCCTCAAGATCAGCAACGACGGCCGGGAGGCCAGCCTCGACCCTCGGATGGTGCACCTACCCGCCCCGGCATACTCGCGTACCGCAGCAGTGGCCGACCAGATCATGGCGGTGCACAAGGCCACCGCCGACCGCATCTACAAAGACCCCCAGCACGGCCACGACATGCCCAATCCCGGCGGGCTGCAGATCGTGTTCTGCGACCGGGGCACGCCCACCAGAAAGGCCGGAAAACCCAAAGACAGCTTCGGCATGTACACCGCCATCCGCGACGAGCTGATCAGCCGCGGCATGCCGGCCGAGAAAATCCGGTTCATCCACGACGCCGAAAAACCCGAGGACAAGCTACGACTGTTCGATGAATGCAACCGCGGGATGGTCTCGGTGCTACTCGGATCAACAGAGAAGATGGGTACCGGCACAAACGTACAGGCCCGCGCGGTCGCCCTGCATCACGTCGACGTGCCCTGGCGCCCAGCCGATCTGGAGCAGCGCGAGGGCCGAATCATCCGACAAGGCAACCAGAATCGCGCGGTTCACATCTTCAACTACGTCGTCGAAGGCAGCTACGACACGGTGATGTGGCAGAAGATCGAGGCCAAATCGCTGTTCATCGAACAGGTCAAACGCGCCGACATCGCCGTCGATGAAGTCGAGGACGTCGGTGGGGGAGACCTCAGCGCCAGCGCCGCCGAAACCAAGGCCATCGCCACCGGCGACCCCCGCTACGTGCGACAGGTGCAACTCCAAGACGAGATCGACCACCTCGCCGCACTGGAACGCTCCCACCACGAGACCCTGGCCAGCCGTGACCGCGAAATCGCCGCCACCCAACGCCAACTCGCCATCGTCAACTCCGACCTGCAGGCCCTGGCGCCCGTGGTTGAAGACGTCGCCGCCCGCAACCCCGATGCCCGTCCCACCGTCCTGGTCGAAGGCCGTGGATATAAGGAGCGTAAGGACGCCGCCGACGCGTTCGCCACCGTCTGCCGCAACACCTACCACGCCATGAAAAACGCCCCCGGCTACGAGAACCGCCCGCTCAACGCCTCGATCAACGGTGTCGGGCTCCTCGCCCGCCGCGACCACATGAACTCGAAACTGTGGATCAAAGCCGACGTGCCGTCAGCCGAAATCGACGCCACGGTGCTCGATCTGCACGAAACCGTGGGCAGCCGCGACGACAGCGGCAGCGCCAAAACCCGGGGCCTGCTCACCCGCCTGGAGAACCTCTACAAGGACCTTCCCAACCATCACCAGCGGCTACAACGCAACCACGACCAGCTCACCGCCACCATCGAAGACCTCCAAACCACTGAGGTCGAGCAGTTCGACCGCGGCCACGAACTGGCCGCGCTCAGAGAAGAACATTCCACCTTGACCACAATGCTGCGTCTAGAAGCCCAATCCGAGGCAGCCAAAGCCAAAGCCGCCGAGGCCCAGCACCGCATGCGGGCCGCCGGCCGCGAACCCGGATGGTCCCTGCACCTCAACCCAACCCCGTTCCTCCTCGAGGAATCCGGCCTCGACACCGCCGAGCAGTACCGCTTCGCCCACAAAATCGCCGAGCGTTCCCGCGCCGCCGACTACCTTGCCTCCCAACAGGAACAGGGCCAGGAGCACGACCGCGACACCGACGAAGGGCTGGCGCTGTGAACTCAGAACGTACCGACAACGCCGACCGCGGCACAACCACAGGGCCCGACGACCCATGGTGGAGCTACACCCAAGGCTGCGCCGCCGCGCTGAGCAGGGGAGTGGAACCACCCGTGGTGGCAACCCATGGCCCACTGCTGCAACCCAACGAAGTGACCAGGCTCAGCGCCCCCGCCCACTACAGCCGCCTAGTCGGTGGCGACGGCCACTTCGACCGCGCCGGCGGCACATTCTTCGTCAATCCGCTACTCATGGCCGGAGCGATGGCCACCCAAGGAGCGGTCAACCGTGGCCGACGACGCCGCGCCGAGCAGGATGCCCAACCCAGCTGGCGCAACCACCGCCCAGCCGCGGTGCTGACCACCAACTTGCGGCTGATGTGCAGCCGCCCCGACGGCGGCTACACATCGTTCTGGTACCAAGACCTCGCCGAGTTCTACCCCCAACCGCACGCCCGCACCCTGGTCATGTCATTCGACGAAGACCACACCTCGCCCCTGCAACTCACCGGACCAGCCACACCCGCCATCAGCCTCTGGGCAGGCCACGCCATCTACGGCGACGCCTGGCGCGAACACCCCCACCTCGCCGCCCTCATCCCCAGCGAACAGGACCACCACCGCGACCAGGAACAGCCGCTCACCGATGGGCTCACCGATCAGCAGCGGCAGTGGTGGACCGACCAACAACAGCGCAGACCACACCACAGGACCCGCAGCGCCAACGAACAAGGACTGACCCGATGACCATACCCATCACGGTGTTTGTTGGCGCCGGACGTGTCGGGCAAGCTGATTACGATATAGAGATGCCACAAGCGATCTTTATTCACGACGCGAACCACTATTTGCATCCGTTGTCGCTTGACCTGATCGACGTCGCCGATCGTGACGAGCTGGCCATGTACCTGCGCGCCCCTTACCCGCCGGACAGGTTTGTCGAGACATTCGCAACAGAGTGCGGCCCGTTTGGGCGTCTCGACTTCTGGTTCAGCCGCTGGCCCGGGCCAGAGCCGCGCGCTGTCAATCGGCCCGCAACTGAGCTGTTCATGTACGCGGCGAAACTGCGGCCAAGCACCGTGCCGCTCCTCCGTGGCCGAATCATGGTCGGCTCTCATGACGCAGACGGCGGCCTCGCCGGGCTAACGAACGAGCAAATCCACGCTATCGTCTTGCACGCGAACGGCTGGCGCGGACCAATACGGCTTGAGTGGCGCTACGCCGCGGACGCTCATGCTCAGCGGCGCCGGCGCAAGACATCTCAGCGTGACCGCAGACCTCTCAGAATCTGAACCGGGTCCCGCTGCCAAGCCGACGTTGGCGGATGCCGCCTGCGGCGGTGACCGAAAGCCACGTCAGGAGGCTCAGTAAGAGGCCGCGGCGCGTCGTCACCTCGGGGGCAGCCATTCGGTGTCGATGCCGTCTCCGTCGCCGGAGCGTCTTCTGCGGGCGATCCGGACTGCTTCCTCTAGCTGGGCGGGGGTGTACATCCACCCGTCGGCGGTCCATGTTCGGGGAACTAGCTGAGCGATAACCGGCTGCGGGAGGCCGCACGCGGCGGCGACGTCGGCGATGGTGAGGTGCGCGTCGATCGACGCGTTGGCGGCGTGGGGTCCGCCGTCTATGACTCGTAGCAGCGGCCGCGAGTGGTCATCATTGGTCATATGTCCAGGCTACGGGGATATTGCGTCCGGGCCGCGCACTGATTTTCACGCGGCCCTGCCCGCCTTGTCGACGGTCCCAGCACAGCGGACGTCTCAGCACAATGATGCTGTTGAGGTCAGATTCTGGCACTCGAATCTTCGGTGAGGTTCCACCGCTCAGCGACGACGCGCGGGATCGGCAGACCGGAAATGGCCGCGTCCAAGAGGGTGTGGACCGGCAAGCCGGTTGCCAGACGCTGTTTCCAGCGGCCGGTCGTCGGCCCGGTAGATGAGACCGACGTGAGGCAGTCCAGGTATGCAGTGGCCAGCGACACCCGGCAATCGTGGAGCCACCCTCCGTGACCCCGTTGCTCCTCGAGGAAGGTCATGGCGATTTCGTAGTCGAGATCGCGCCGTGCCGGATCGGGATGCTGGGGTGGGACCTGGGCGAGCTTTTCGACGAGTGCCCGGACTGTGCGGCCGTGGGGCCCGTACTCGAATCCTGGGGCCATGCGTTGCACCACTTCGATGCGGCGAGCTCGAAGTTGGCGGGTGGTGAAACCCGGCACCGATGTAGGTTCGTAGCGCAACGGTCGGGTGGGCTTGACCTGCCACACCTCCCAGGGCTTGCAGCGGTGTGCATAAGTGCCTCCGGCGTACGCGAGGTACGCCGGCTCGTCGAAGAGCCGAAACCCGTTCCAGTGGCGAGACATCAAGCGCCGGCCCGGTCGCAGGGTGCTGAACTCCTGAACGTTGACGACGTCGCGATCGCGGTAGGTCACGACGTACCAAGGGCGGCTGTCGATGTCAGCGCGTGCCTGTGCATCCAGGGCGGAGGAGATCACCATGGTGGGCATTCTGCTCCTTCGGGATGACAGCTTGCACGCGGATGTGTCGTCACAGTGACGTATTTAGTGCGTGGGCAGGGGGTGGTGGAGGGGAAGGCCCACCTCGGTCTAGGGGGACTTGAAGACATCGTGGTCTCCAACGCGGCGCCACCGACAGCGCAACTCGTCGTCGACAGTGACCAGTTCGAAAGTGGCCCGTCCGTCGGGACTGGCGAACGACCACGTCATCTCCAAGATGCCAGGCGCGCCTTGCACAGACTTCACACGCAGGGACCGCGGCCATGGAGTCGCCGGATCCGCGGCGTAGGCATCGCAAGCCGGAACGAATTTCGCCCTCACCACATCGCGGAAGGTTCTTCGGTGCTCGGCCTTGAGATGGCGATAGTCGGCATCGAACGCCGGTGTCGTCTCGAACTTCACGACTCGGGCTCGACGTCGTCCGCCTGCGCGTCCAGCTCGTCGAGATGGTCCAGGAATGCCTCGCCGTCGTCGTGAACGGTGACCCGCCCGGCCGCCACGTGCTCGTCGACTTCCTTCTCCCGTCGCTGCCAACGGTCCTGCCAGAACCATCGTTGGTCAGCCGGAATCGGTAGCGCAGGCCGCAGCTCCAGAACCCCGTCCTCGCGTTCAGTGATCTCAACCTGCGCACCGGACTCGTCGAGGTGCAGCCGCCGCCGCACCTCGGCAGGCAACGCGACGACACCACGGGCCTGGACGGCAACGAAGCCATGAAACGACATAGCCCCATTTTCGCATATCGCCGTAATGCTGTAAAGCCGTAATGCGCCCTAGCGGCATTGCCGATAAGCTACCTTATGTCAAGTATCACTTGGCTATCCGGCGCTTATTGCTTGTCACTAGTGCGTATTGCTACTTGACACAATCGGTAGTGTCGCACGATAATCGGCGCATGGCAATCGCCCGCCTGGTCGCCCTGATAGACCACTACAAGGCCGCACACGGGGTCAGCGACGCCGAACTGGCCCGCCGGATTGGCATCTCGCGCGAGAACTTGCGCCTCTGGCGGACCAACGGGCTGCGGGCGCTGCCCGACCGGGACAATCTGCGTGGCGTGGCCCGCACCATCGGCCAGCCCTACCGCCGGGTGCTCTCGGCGGCATTGCTCGATGCCGGCTATCTCACCGACACCGACGCCGCGCAACCCCGGCCCTATATCGAGGTCCTCCACGACGCCATCGACGCGCTGACAGAAGCAACGAAACTCACGAACCAGCCTCTGCGGCAAAGCGCTTCGGGCGGATGGGAAGCCGACCCCGACCCGCGAGCGGCGCTGCACATCGACTGGGCCGAGTTCGTCACCCACGCACTGGCCGGTGCAGCCGCCAACGTCGGCAGCACAACACAAATCCTCAGCGGACGCCCTGGCTCCTGGGAAGCCGCCCGCGTACGCGAAACACTGGCCTCCACCGTCGGACCCGACGACGAACACCTGCTGCGGCACCGCACCCAACCGATCACCGTGGACCTGTCCGTCGACAACATTCTGCGCGACCTCGACGCCGACCCCTACCTCGACGCCTTCGACGAGATCGACCAACGCGAGCTCGATATCCCCGAACCCGACGATATCCCCGACGAGCCGCCACCACCGGGCATGGAATGGCTGCACGACCGCGACGAACACGGTCTGGCCGCGTGGATCAACGATCCGGACAAAGTCGCCGCCTACCAACGGTGGCACGCCGAGCAGCCACCGTACGAGCCCACCCCTGGTGAGCAAGCCCAGCAGCAGGCTCTGGATTCCCTTGCGGCACTAAGGGACACGCTGGAAGAACTGCGCCGCGAGGAACTGCATGCCTACGCCGACTCACTCACCGCCGCCATCACCGACCGGCTGCGCACCCTGAACCTGCACGTACCGATCCGGGTCACCGTTATAGCTGCCCCCAATGGCGCAAAGCATCAATACGGCACCACTCCCCTGCCAGGTGAAAGCTCCAGCCGGATCGACGAAGCGATCGCCGCAGCGATCGCCGAAACACCGGGACCGGCAGTGCTGCAGGGCACACCGCTGCAGCGGGCCGAAGCCGCGCTCCAACGTGCACAGGACGGAGAACGCGCAGATGACTGACAAGTGCAGCGGCCTCAACCCGGCACCAGACTGGCTGCACCAGTGCGCGATGGGATTGGTAGCACGAGTAGGTGAGCGAGGCATGACACTGACCGTCGAAGCGGCCGAGACCGTTCTTGCCGAACGGCATACCACCGCCGCCGCGCAACTCGGAGTGACCGAACGAACCGCTCGACCGTACCTTGACGACGCCGCGCTTGACGCCTTGGCTGATCGCCTGGTGGCCACGTTCGCCGACGAGGAACCCGGCAGCGATCTGTTCGCGCTGCCACGCAGCGCCCATATCAGCGTGGCCAGCTTCGGCCTTCTCGTGGCTGGCCTCGCTGAAGCCCTGCTCTTCTTCGAAAGCTCCCCGGCGATCGACGACGCCGACCGCCACGCGCGGCGATATGAGACTGCACAGCTGCTGTCGTTGGCTGGTCTGATCCAGTCCGATCACAGCGGCGGCCCGATCGCCGCTCCCCCAGCGCTGTTCTCACGGATCGCACGCACGCTGACAACGGTGGCCGACCTCACCGACAACACCCGCTTAGCGAAAGCGCTACGACGCGACGCGATGCGGGCGCGGTCGGCAGCGAGCGCACAAACCTGAACAACGTCTCGACAGACGCTATCAATCCGCCTCCCCAACGAACACCACCGCAAGGATCGCCATGAGCACTGAACTACCCACCCGCACAGACCTTTTCGTCAACGCACTGGCGGCCCTCGACTCTGCCCGCTCGGCGCTCAGTGATGCGCGCGACTGGCTACGTTCAGACTGGGAACCCGTTGACACCGCACTGCCGCACGAAGCCGCCCGGGCACGCGCGGAGATGCTCGCCGCGATCGGTGAGGCGAAGGACGTCATCGACGCCATGAAACGCGATGCGTACCAGGCGATCGAGTCGCTCGCCGCTGGCCACCACTAATCGCGGCTCGCACGGCGAGCACGCGACACCACTCTGGCACACCCGACACCATCGAGAAGGCGAGCGCGCCCCGCCGGCCCTTTGTGCCGATTCAGTCGCCGCGAGGCAGACTGCCAAGGCAAGCCGCGACAACGTCGGCCACCCGTTCAAGCGCCGCCGCAATCGCCCAGAGCGCTTCGACCTGTGTTCCCGTCTCCGGTAACCCGCCATGGCCGCGTCGATGAGGTGGGGCGGCAGTGGTCCTAGTCGGAGGTCGCGGCGTCGGGCGGTCAGGTGCTGAGTGGCGGCCCGGCGGGGAAGGTTCGACAGCCTCGAGGCGCGCGCGGCCTGCATCGGGCCAACGAATCCACTGCTGCTGCCCTGCCTCGTCCAAGGAATTCGCTGGTGCGCCGTGATCGCCGTGGTGATCGTGATCGAGCACGCAGCCGCGGACCCATGGCACATTTCGCCCGTTTATCGCCGTCAGCGACGCCCAAAGTTCGTCGTCAAGAAGCACGCTGCCATAGCAACCACCGCCGCCGGTCATTTCGTCGCCCCGCAGCGACCGCCGACAAACCGGACCGACGGTGTCGATTGTGTTGCAGGGCAGGTATTCTCCCGCAGCATCCGTTTGAACTGTCCGGTATCAGGATTCCAGCGAAGGTGCGTCGTGCCGGACTCCTTCTAGCCAGTTCTGAATCGTGCGCGTCGACTTCCTCAACTCCGTGGCGATCGCGCGAATCGAGGCACCTGCCAGCCAGGCGGCCCGGACGGCGGCCTTCAACTCAGCGGCAGCGTCGTCGGCGCCGCGAGCTGCCTCATGCAGTCGCTCACGCTCGGCCGACGGGATATCTCCACGGGCAGTCACAGCGAGACTGTAGCAGAACGGACTACACAACTGTAGCACCTACTGCTACAGTTGGAATCGAGCACGGCTTGTCACACCGGAGAGGCAGAATCGGCCAATGACCGCACGCACCGCCGTTCCGAGGCCAGCTGTTGGGTAGGCCGTCCGCGCGGACCGTCGCGTTGCGCGATCAAATACTTGCCGCGCTGCGCACTGAGTGGCCGCTGCCGGCGTCGACACGTCACGTCTGCGAGCTGCTGGGCGCACATCGATACGACGAGACCGGCTATCGAGTTTATCCGCAACTGTGCGCCCTTGATCGGCTGGGCATCGTGGAGCAGATCCACCGCGGCTCCGACTGCCGCGACGTCTTCTGGCGATTTCTCGGCGATCCCACGGAAGCGGATTTGAACGCGGCCGTAGACGCCACTGACTCGCCTCTGCCTGCGGCTCCTACGGACTGCACCGCCGATCTTGACGCTGACACCGACACGATTTTGTCGACGTTGGACAGCTACATCAAAGCACTCGACGACGCCGAAAAACGCTTCGTAACCGCCGCAGCTTCTGGCGATCAAGACAATGAGACGGATGCGGCCGACGACCTGGCCGCCTTGGTACGGGAGTTCGTTGATTGTTGCAACAATTGGCCCCCACCGGCGAGCACTAACAATGATCGTCCGGAATAGGTATAGCGAAAGGGAGCTTGGGTGATGACTACGCCTGGCGTTGACCATCTGCTTGTTCCTGGGACGTGGCTTGCCGACGTGCCACGGGAGCTGACGCTTGAAGTGGTCGACCGAATCAACCTGTTGATCGGCGGGATGAACACAGTCCGCAACCGCATGCTGCTGGGAGTTGACAGCGACGGCAACGAGCCATCCCCTGGCCGCCCTCGCTCAGATGCCACCGCTGAGACAACGAGACGGGTTCTGGAAGACCTGATCCTGTTGCGCGACATTACCTCTACCACGATCCACGCCGTTGCCGCGGCCGCTATCGAAGGTGGCGTTGAGCGCAACGACGTGGAGACCTGGGCGAGCTACGAAGCCGACGACCAGGCCCTGATCGAGGGCATAGACATGCTGCTCGCTGGTAGCGCGGAGCGTCCGGAATAGCGCTGAGTCGACGTAGCGGGCCCCGCGCTCAGCTGGGCGGCGGCGCGATCACCGTGGTCGTCGGTGCCGCGGTGGCGGGGGTGCCTTGGCTGCCTGCAGGTGCGGTCTCAGGCTGTGGGGTCCCCGCGGCGGCCGCCGCGTCTGGGGCGGGGCTGACGGGGGCAGCACTGGGTTCGACGGGGGTGCCCTGACTGCCCTCGGCGACCGGGGTGCCCTGACTGCCGCCTGTCGCTGCCGGTGTCGCCTCGACGGGGGTTCCTTGGCTGCCGGTGGGTAGCGCGTCTGTCGGCACGGTTTCGCCGGCCTCGGCTCCGGCGCCTTCGGCGTCCAGCGGCGGTATTTCGGCGACGTCCGCACCGTCGACCCCCGCGGTGGCCGACGGGGTGGACTGTGTGCCCACTGGGGGGCTCCACTGGCCGCCGCCGGTGGCCGGCGGCGGCGGGGCGACCCACGCCGCTCGGTCGGTGCCCATCGAGTTGTACACCACAGTCTCGGGCGCGGTGCCGGTGACGTCAAAGTACAGCTTGCCTGTCGTGTGCTGTCTCTCAGCGAGCGTGGCGGGGTTGACGCCCAGCGGTGTGGCCGCTCCGAACAACACCCGGTAGGTCGCGCCGTCGGCGGCTCGTGCATTGAAATTGGACACCACCGGTGTCACCGTTCCAGCGACGGCCACGCCGGTGGCCGTGGCCTCCCACAGCGTGCCGTGCACCGGGTAGTCGATGACATCAGCACTGCGCCTGAGATCGCTGACGACCCACGCCTGCACGACACCGTTGTCCACCAGCTCGGCGTCATCACCGAACGTAGTGGTCTCCACATCCGCTGCCGCCGTGGGTGTGCCGAGCAGGCCCACGGTCAACGCCGCCGACGTGCAGGCCAACATTGAGGTCACGGATGCAGTCTTCACGCTCATCACTCCTGTGGTCGTCCGAGATCGGTTATCCCCCCGGCCCGCGGGGACGTCACGGGTTGAAACTAGCAGCCTGTCGCGGGCCACCCGAGGGGCTGATCGCGCGATTCGCCAACTCTGATACGGCCCAGCGTCGCGCACACGGACCAGGTGTCGACGCACACTTACTTATACGCTGGCCTCTACGCCTGAATTCGGTGTATACTATGCACCATGGGTAAGCGTGTGAGCCTGATCCTTGGCGACTCCGACGAGGCGGCGATCGCCCCCTACCTCAATCAGGGCTCGCCGGCCTTCGAGGTCTTGCGGCACTGGGCCAGCCAGCACGACGTCGCAGACGACATCAAGTCCGAGGCCGCGGCGTTGCGAGCACTGCTTCAGGCGGGGGCCGAAGCGCTGCAGGAGCACGTCCTCGACCTGGGCTACGCCCAGCTGGCCACAGAGTTCAACAGCGAATCGGCCAATGCTGAACGACGCACTGCACGCAACCGCCACGAGCGCCAGACCTAGGGGCGTAAATGACACGTGCGCTGCGCAGCCAGGCGTACCGAGTGGACCTCGGACATGGCTCCAAGCCGTGGGTCATCCTCAGTAACAACTCGAGGAACAGAAACCTCGATACCGTTCTGGCAGCACGTATTACGACAACCAGTAAGCACGCCCACGTTCCCACGGTCGTGCCGTTGACCGCGGCCGACCCGTTGGTGGGCTACGTCCTCGTCGATGACATCGTGCAGCTCTACCACGATGAACTCACCGAAGCGCTAGGGACCTTGTCCCTGCCCACCATGTCCGAAATCAGCAAGGCGCTTCGGATCGCGCTTCCCTGACGGCGCGATAGCCAAACATATTGCAAGGCAACAACTACGGAGGCTCTAACCGACTATGGCTGGCGTACTTTCCACACCAAATCTGGCGTTCTACTTCCCCGACGAGACCGTTAAGACGCTCAACGATCGCTGGGACGATTGGGTTGCGCGAGGGGCCACCGTTGTCACGAAGAAGGACCAGGCCGAAGACGCACCAGGGGTCTTGCTTGACCTTCTGCACACCGACATCCGCTTCACACCGGCCCTAACCGCCGCAGTGGCAATCGCTGAGCTGCGTCTGCACCATGAGCAGACCGCCGCGTCAGGGTCTCTGATCTTCTACCCGTGTCTACCGTGGCAGTGGCCGCTCATCCTCGGCGCCCGGTTCCGACAGGAGCCCGACGTCCTGTGGGCAATCCCCCGCGAACTTGTCGCAAGCGACTTCGAATGAGGCTGAGCGAAGATGAGCGAGAACGCAGCAATTCGACTGGGTGCGCGGGTGGCACACGCTATCGCGGGCCGAGACACACGCAGCGACTACCTGACCCTCTGCGGCCGGACCATCAGCAGTGGCGATCCCCGAACGCGAGAGGTCGACATCCGTGAAACGCCGCTACACCAGCACTGCCTCCAGTGCTGGTGCTGACCGACGAGGCGTTTCCCCGCGAAGCGCCAACGAGGGCCGGTGCGATGTGAACACCGCACCGGCCGACGAGGACCCCAACACCACCCCGTTACCAGTCCTAAGTCAGTTCTTCACGTGGGCGCCCGGAGACGAACCGGCGCCCTATGATCCACCGCGAACTTCAACGGAGACGCGGCGACCCCAAGGCCCGTCCTCGCACCCTGTGATCGACGTCGTACCCCGACCCCAGGCCGCGCACCAGCCAGGACACCGCCGGTGGTGGCTGGTCGCCGTCAGTGTGGTGGCAGTCGTAGTCACGGCCGGCGTCGTCTTCTGGCCCGAGCGCAGCATCTCCGACCAGCCATCTCCCTCCGCGACTGTCCCAGTGCCCGCTCGGATCGACCCCCGGCTTGCGTCGTTGATGCCGGCCGATTATCCAGCGGGGGCCTGCACGCCGGTTCCCGCCGACAATCGCAGCGCCGCTGAGTGTGGCCCGAACGCCAGCGCCCCGAACACCTCAGCACGATTCACCCTCTACCACGACGTCGATGCCCTGGACGCCGCACTCACCCAGTTCATCAGTGGCACAACAGTTCTGGTCTGTCCAGGAAACTATCAGTCGCCGGGCCCGTGGCGCCGCCGTGCAGCGCCCGACGCGCCCGTCGGCACTCTGGTGTGTGGCACCAGCCCACAGGGCCATGCCCGCATCGGCTGGACCGTCGACAGCGAGCTACTGCTTGCCAGCATTGAATCCAGCCCAGGCGGCCCCACGCTGCCCCAGCTCTACGATTGGTGGTCCGAGCACTCCTGACGCCGATTCGCCCGCGAAGCGGGTATCACCAGCGTGTGGGCAGCGCCCGAACCTGCTGCTCCACCACAGTCTGGCTGGTTGCGGCCACCTCGGCGTCGTCAACGAGGGCGCACCCCAGATACCCCACCCGCTCGGGGTCCATCTGCCCCGCTGCCTTCACAGCGGGGTCCAGCACCGCCGCCACATGCACTGGAAAGTCCACAATCCCTGACTGCAGGACACGATTGCCGGCGGCCGGGGTCAGCACCACCGCCGCGACCGTGACCGAACCGAGGTCCTCGCTGAGCAGGTCAGGATAGATGTGATCGCGCTCGACGCCCTCCCCCAACGCGCACACCACGGCCGGTTGAATCTCGCAGAACCAGTACCGACCCGGCACCGTCGAACGCAGACGTCCGGTCACCCTCAGCTCCAGGGGCAGGTGCGCGGCAAAGTCCGTCACCGGGAATCCGCGCACACTGTGCAAGACGAGACGGGCCACAACCCGACGCTAACACCAGCCCGCACAGTTGAGTGTTTACGAACTGTTCCCCGATTGACTGATCATGCACTATTGTCACTCGTATGGACATGCCGTCATCTGGAGCCCCGTCCTACACCGCTGGACCGCGGATTGCTCCACGCAACCCCCGCCGCCACGTGCGCGTTCTCGCCGGGCTCGTCGGCGCCGTCTTACTGGCCGGATGCCAGGTGCCCTCCGTCGCGGGGCAGTCGCCACCCGACGGCACTGACTACCCCGTCCAACCGCCCGCAGACACGCTCACCGGGCCCGCACCGGTGTCCCGCGTGGTCGACGGCGACACCTTATGGGTCAAAACCGACGACGGTGACACCAAGGTCAGGCTGATCGGCATCGACACCCCAGAACTCGTCGATCCGCGCACTCCGGTGCAGTGCTTCGCCCAAGAAGCCTCCGACTTCACCAAGAGCGCCCTCACCGGACAGTTGGTGTACCTGGAGGACGATCCCAGCCAAGACAGCACCGACCGCTACGGCCGCCGCCTGGCCTATGTCTGGACCCTTGACGGCCGCCTGATCAACCTCGACCTCATCGCCGAGGGATACGCCAACGAGTACACCTACTCCACGCCCTACCGCTACCAGCGCCAGTTCCGGGCCGCCGAAGCCGCCGCCGCTGAGCAGGATCGTGGACTGTGGAACCCCAAAACCTGTGCAGCACAACGCTGATGAGCACCGCCCCGGCAGTCGCCACCCCGATTCCCGCAGCGCCGGTGCCGCGCAGCACCGCACGACGCACGCTCACTGCGCGCCGATCAGGGATCCACGAGCGTGTCGTGCAGACCAGTGATGGGGTGCCGATCGCGGTGAGCGATTGGCTGCCCGACGGGCCAGTCGACCACACCGTCTTTCTGCTGCACGGCCTATGTCTTACCCGGCACTCGTGGCAGGGCGTGGTGCGGCGGCTACGCCGGCCCGGTATCCGCGTCGTCTACTACGACCACCGCGGTCACGGCAGCTCCGGACGTGCAGCACCGGCCACCTACAGTCCGGGCCAGCTGGCCCAGGACCTCGCCGAAATCGTGACCGCGCTGCGAATCTCAGGCCCGCTCACCATGGCCGGACATTCGATGGGCGGCATGGCCGCGCTGAGTTACCTGGCCCGAGCCGCCACCGAGCAGCTGGTCCGCCCCTGCGGACTGGTGCTGGTAGCCACCGCAGCCGCAGGACTCACCGATCACGGTATCGCACGGGTTCTGGCACTACCGGGCATCGACACCCTACTCGACGTGATCGACCACGTACCGCACACCCTGCGCGAGCAAGTCATGCGTAGCCTCGCCCGACCGCTGTGCGACGTCGTGACCGGCGACCGCAAGGTCGCCACGGCGCTGGCCCAGGCATTCCGCGCCACGCCCGCAGCGACCGCGCTGGGCTTTCTGCGCACACTCAAGACCTTCGATCAACGAGCCGTGCTGCCCACCATCTCGGCCGCCACCACGGTGATCAGCGGGTCAGCCGACATCCTCACCCCACCCGTGCATGGCGAGGAAATGGCCGCGGCGATCCCCGGTGCAACACACCTACACCTTGCGCACGGCGGCCACATGCTGCTTCACGAAGCATGCAACACCGTCAGCGACGCCATCCTGCGCACCACAGCGCGAACCCGCGATGGAGCGATGCCGACGTGACCGCCCCGCCAATGGCCTACTACGGCGGCAAGACGCGCCTCGCCCGACCGCATCGTGCGGCTGCTACCGTTGCGAGTGAGTGATCTTTAGTGGTCACGCGACTCGCACCCCGTCACGGGGTTGTTCGGCAGCCTTGCGGCTGCGTCCCTTCCGCGCTTCACGGCCACCCGCCGGGCGAGGCCCGGTCTTACGGTCGGCTCCACGCTTGACGGCGGCCCCGACTGGGCCGACGACGCTAGGTGTTTCCTCGTAGCGTGCGAGGTTGATGGCGGCGTTGTCATCACGCTGGTGCGTGATGGCCAAACAGCCTTCGCATTGCCATTTTTCATCCCAGCCGATGTCCTGGACATGCCCACAAACGTGGCATTTTTTCGACGATGGGAACCAGCGGTCGGCGACCACCAGGTCCGACCCGTACCAGCCTGTCTTGTAGGACAGGTGCCGCCGCGGTGTGCCCAGGGCGGCATCGGACAGTCCACGCCGTCTGGCGCGGGCGCCCGGCAAGCCCTTTTGCCGCAGCATCCTCGCCGCGTCCAAACCTTCGACAACGATGCGGCCGTGGGTTTTAGCCAAGCGCGTTGTCAGGCTGTGGAGGTGGTGGGTGCGGACATCGTTGACCCGGCGGTGCAGCCGGGACATCTCGGTGGTGCGCTCACGGTAGCGCCGGGAGCCTTTCGTGCAGCGTGACCGTGCCCGGGACGCGTGCCGAAGATCCCGCAATGCGGCGTCAAGCGGGCGCGGATTGTCAACCCGTTCGATCACCACCCCGTCAGCGTCTGCGACCGTCGCCAGACGACGCACACCCACGTCGACACCCACCCGCGAGCTGGGTAGCGCGACGCCGGGTTGCTGCGGACGCTGCACGAGGATCCGCACACTGGCATCCAGACGGGTGCCGTTGCGGCGCACCGAAATCGCCAGCACCCGCGCCCGGCCTTTCGCAATAAGACGCTCGATGCGCCGAGTGTTCTCGTGCGTACGAACACAGCCGATCACCGGCAGCGTGAGATGGCGGCGATCGGGCTCGACGCGCATCGCGCCGGTGGTGAAACAGACCCGGTCAGCGTCGCGGCCTTTGCGTTTGAAGCGCGGAAAACCTGCCCTCTTCCCGGCACGCTCACCAGCACGGGAGGTCTGCCAGTTCCAGTACGCGTCCACCGCGCCGCGGATGCCGTCGGCGTAGGCCTCTTTCGAGCACTCGCGCCACCACACCGCCCCGGTCTCGGCGTTAACACACGCCTCGTCCTTGACCGTGTTCCAACGCTTCCGCAGCACCCGCAGCGACGGCTTCGCCGTCTCTATCCCACTGGCGTGCCACGCTTCGATATCGGCTTTCAGGGTGGCGACCGTCCAGTTGTAGGCCTTACGCCGGGCACCGAAATGCCGTGCCAATGCGCGGGCTTGATCACCGGTCGGGTCGAGGGTGAACCGAAACGCCTGAACCGTCCAGCCCTCGGGAACTTCGAACCGGGCCATTACAGCCAGTCCTCGTCATCCTGGCCGCACGCGGGGCAATCGCCGCTATTGCAGACGTCGCACAGTCCACCGGAGTCAATCGTGAAATTGAACTCTGAAGCGCCCCGACTTTGATGCACACCTTCTTTCGAGGGAAGGTAGTTCGCATCATGCCGAAGAAGTACGACGAAGAGTTCCGGGTGCGTGCGGTCCGGTTGGTGACCGATCATGGCGAGGAATACAGCACTCGCACGGCTTGCATCGTGGCGGTGTCCAAGCGGTTGGGGATGTCCTACGAAACGCTGCGCCGGTGGGTCAATCAGGCCGAGGTCGATACCGGGGCCCGTGACGGGGTGCCCACCGATACGGTGCGCGAGTTGCGGGAGCTCAAACGCAAGAACCGTGAGCTTGAGGAAACGATCGAAATCCTCAAGGCGGCAACGAGTTTCTTCGTGCGGGAGAGCGACCCGCGACACCGCTGATCTGTGCGTTCATCGCCGAGCATCGGGCTCGGTTCGGGGTCGCTCCGATCTGCCGCGTGCTCTCTGAGCACGGCTGCACGATCGCCCCGAGAACCTTCTACGCCTGGCTGAGCAGACCCCCGTCTGCGCGGACACTGTGGGACACCGTCATCACCGAGGTACTGGCTGGCTACTACGAACCAGACCAGGCTGGCCGACGCGCACCAGAATCGTTGTACGGGGCCACGAAAATGTGGGCCCACCTGCAACGCCAAGGCATCACGGTGGCCCGCTGCACCGTGGAACGCCTGATGCGGGCAAACGGGTGGCAGGGGGTGACCCGTCACAGAAAGGTCCGCACCACGATCGCTGATCCGGCAGCGGCGCGGGCGGCCGATCTGGTCAGGCGGCAGTTCCGGGTGCCCGCACCCAATATGCTGCTCGTCGCGGACTTCACTTACGTCCGATTGTCTTCGGGGGTGTTCGTCTACACCGCGTTTGCCATCGATGCCTACGCCGGGCGGGTCCTGGGTTGGACCTGCTCGGCCGGCAAGGAGGATCGGTTCGTCCGCCAGGCAATCCGGCACGCGGCGCAACTTCGATGCAATGAAGGTAATCCATTGTTGGGCAACACTATTCACCACTCGGACGCGGGGTCGCAGTATACGTCGGTGCGGTTCGGGGAAACCCTGTCTTTGTCCGGTTTGGTGCCCTCCATCGGCAGCGTCGGCGACGCATTCGATAACGCTCTGGCGGAAACGACCATCGGCCTGTACAAAACCGAAGCTGTGCGTGCAGACTCACCGTTTCGGCGCGGACCCCTGGATCGGCTGGCCGACGTCGAACTACTCACCGCCGACTGGGTCCACTGGTACAACACCGACCGCCTCATGCACCGCCTGGGCCGCATCCCACCCATCGAATACGAGAACCTCTACTACGCTACGAACACAGCCCAACCAGAGGCTGCACACCCATAACCACGTGTGCATCGAACTCGGGGCGATTCACTCAGCCCGGCAGCAGAAGCACGCGAACCGCGCCTTCGGCTCGCCGATCCTCATACCCATTTCCGACATAGATCCGTTCCTACAGCACACCACTGACAGCTAACGACCACTCATACCGCAACAGCTGGCAGCCCCCGCACAAGCACTATGTGGAGCCATTCGCCGGATCGCTCGCGGTCTTGCTGGCCAAGCCCACGAGTCGCATGGAAACCGTCAACGACCTCGACGGGCTTGTCCGGACGTTTTGGCGTGTGCTGCGCGACAACCCGGCCGAACTCGCCCGCCGCTGCGCGCTGACGCCGCACTCTCGCGCCGAGTACCGCCAGGCGCGCGACGCCCAGCTCCACGACGGCATGGATGACGTCGAGATCGCACGGGTCGTGTGGATTCGGATCCCCCAAGCACGCGCCCATACCACCCGCCCGACCGGAACCGGGTGGAAATACCACATCGATCCGGCCGGATCGTGCGGTCCTACGGTGCGTTCGCCGGTGCGTGCCTGTACGTCGACCCACCCTATCTCGGGTCCACTCGCACCGACGGCGGCAACGGCTACCGCGTCGACATGCGCGACCTTGACGCTCACGCCGAACTGCTCGACGAGCTGCTCGCGTGCCGCGCCAGTGTCGTCCTCTCCGGATACGCATCCGACCTCTACGACCACACCCTGGCCGAGTGGTCACGTATCGAAATCCCCACGGGCACAGCCCAAGGCGGCACATACCAAACGCGCACCGAGGTGATCTGGTCGAACCGGCCAATCGGTGAGCAGCCCGCCCTCTTCGACGTGATCCAACGACAGTTATCTGGGGGTTCCCCCGAAACGGCGTTCAAGCCCAGGACCGATGCCGTGACGTACAGATCCCCCACGACGTGCACGGAGGAGGAAATCCGATGAAGGCGATCAACCAGCGGTGCATGACCGAGCGGGCCGAGCAAAACGCACCCGCCACCGACGAAGTGCTGTAGATAACCCACTGTGCTACAGGCAGAGACATCGGTGAGGCCACGGCAGCCCCCTCCACCCACCTGTGCTGGAGGCGACCCTGGCCACACCGCCCAACCCCTCTTAATGGGAGGCTATAACCATCCGCTCCTGGTATTATGAAATAGGTTGAACACCCGCCTCACCCAGCGACAATACTGGCTCTCTGGGATCGGATGAACCGGAAGGAAGCGCCTACAATGAGCACCATGACGACCGCGCCCAAGCGCCCGCCCACCCACGACGAGGCCGTGACCCTCGCCGTGGCAGCAACCGGCCTCGCCGGCCACGACGTCTCACCCGACGCGCGTGACCTGCTCGACCGCATCGGCCGCGGCGATTTGACCTACGACGAGGCCGTCGCCGAGGTCATCGCGGAGTTCGGGCAACCCGCCCAGTAGTACGTTGGCGTCCTACAGCCAGTGGGAGGACTACTTCTGGCCCGATGCGCCGGGGGTCCTGAAGAATCGCCTCAACATCAAAGACAGTTGGCAACTGCGCGAGGCCGAAACCCGAATCAGCCTGGTCCGTATGGCCGAGATCGTCACCCAGGACAACCCTCCCGACGTGATCGACCTCGACTACTACTGCGGGCTGCACCGCAAGATCTTCGGTGACGTCTACGACTGGGCTGGCACACCCCGCACGGTACCGAAGTTCGGCATGAGCAAACAGTGGCGCGACGTCGTCAACTTCGCCCCCGACGACCGCACCGCACCGTGGGTCAAATACCACTACCGCCCAGGCCCCGAGGTCGCCGGCCGCGCGGCCTCCCAGTTCACCATGCTCGACTTCGAACTAGGTGACCCACAAAAAACCGCCCCGCACACCTTCATCCCGCTCATCGCCACCTCCTGGGGCGGGCTGGACAACATCCACCCATTCCGCGAAGGCAACACCCGAAGCCAGACCATCCTGTTCCACCAGATCTGCCGCAAGTACGGCTACGAGCTCGACGGCCAAGAGCTGTTCAATCGCCGAGAGGAATTCATCGGCGCCCGCTTCCACGGACACGCCACCCAACAAGGGTACGGGCGACTCATCGCGCTGCTGCTCGACACCGTGCACCAGCGTGAGCGCGACGCCGAACAGCACAGTGAGCGTGACCTACAGTGGGCACAGTCGCTGCGCGAGACCTCCGCGCGTCGTGCAGGACCCGGAGGCCTGCACCTCTGACCGGCCCCGCCTACCCGTGGCGGCCGTCGAGCGCCGTGGACTCACAGCCGTCCCCCGGCCGAGGCAGATAGTAGGTCGCCCCGCACTCGTTGCACTGCGCCGTGCGGTGCAGAATCCCGCACCGACAGTGGCACACGCCGATCGTCACGCGATACGGACCCAGCTCGTGCCCGTTAGCGCACACCGCCGGATACCGTGGCTCCGACCAACTCCCATCACGATTGCGGCGCAACGGAACACCACCGAAAGCGACCACCGCGGCGCCGGTCTCACCCGAGCCCCCACTCCATGCCGCAGTGCTGCTGGTGTCCGCGCTCACATCCCGCATCCTGCCACACTCGTTGGGTGGATTTAGCCACCCAGGCAGGGGTAGGATCAGCACAACAGGTCTACCTCATCGACCCGAAGGAACCCACACCCATGCCCGCCACCGCGACCGGCGCCAAGTCCAGCCCCGACACCTCGGTGGCCGAGCGCGTCCTTCCCATCGTGGGAGCCAACATCGTGGCCCGCCGCGACAAGCTGGGCATGTCACAGCGCGCACTGGCGGACAAGGCCGGTGTCGACCGGGTGTTCCTGCGCGACGTCGAGCGGGGCAAAGGCTCGGCCACCCTCGTGTTCCTCGCCAAACTCGCCGCCGCCCTCGACACCACCATCGAAAAGCTCACCCACGGCGTCTGACCGGCGGATGTGTCAGAGGCTGCTGGTAAAGATCGACTATGCACAGCAGCACACCGACCCGCCGGCACGACGCGCCGCACACACCGGGGCGCGGCATCGACCCGCTGAGGCCATGAACCCGTTCGACTACATCCCACCCGAGTCCCAGCAGGCCCCCGCCAGCGACGAGGTGTACGTCGCCGCAGTCAAGCCTTACGCCGCGGTCTCCCCGTCCGACCGTCAGCCCTTGGCCCGGGTCCGCTACACCAACGGCAAGACCTTCGTCGGCCACCATGTGATGCGCCACATCGACCTGCATCGCGAAACCGGCCGGCCCGTGGACTACTGGCTGGCGATCGACCGCGTTGCACACGAGGTGGTCGCCCAGATCGGCACCCTGGTCAACCAGGGCACCATCCGCCAAGTCACCTGTTTCACCGAACTGCGCTCCCAGATCGACGCCGACGCCGGATGGTCCCCCGAGGTCGACGCCCTCCCCAAGGAGGACTGGGCCGCGGTGCAGTGGCGCGTCACCGACATCCTGCGCACCGGATAGCTCTGACCGGCCCAAACCCCGCCCCTCGCCGCCTACACACCCACTCAAGGCTTCTTCCCCGCCCCAAGCCAAAGTCCTGCCTCGCGGGCCGCGCCCTGCTGGGCGGTGATGTGAGGGGCGGTCTGCACCGAGGCCCGCCGCGCTGCGCCGCCGCGATGCACACGCTGCGCTGCGGGTCGTGCCCCGATCGCAGAACGTGTGCCTCGACGCGAGGAATACCGTCGAAGGCAGTGATGGCCGAAGCCAGGCCGGGCGGCCGGGGTGAAAAAGTCAGAACAGGGAGTCGCCGTTGGCCTGCGCCCACAGCGTCTCGAACGAGGGACGTTGCTTGTCGTCGACCACCGCCGGAGCGACGACGAAGAGGTGCTCACAGTTCGCCGCCGCCGCAAGCCGGTGGCGCACGATGCGATCAGCACCGACATCGCGGCGGCCAGGAAGCTCGGCCAGGCGGGCATTCATCTCGGCTTGTGACCCGCACGCCAGGCGGCGCACCGACCGCGCCGTGACTCCCCTACGGCCCTCACGACCAGCCGGGGTGACCCGGCGCACCTCATACACTGCGAACTCGGTCTCATCCATCAGCCGCTGGAAGGCCACCTCGACCTCGACCAGTCCGGCCTCGGAGATCATCTGGGCGACACTGCTTCCCGCGATGAGGGTCTGGCGTTCGTTGAGTCGACGCGACACCGCCTCCATGAACATCGCCTGCGCGCCGGCCAGCGGCTCCCGGCGGTAGCGCTGCACCATATTCTCCCGACCCGCGGCCGTCGACATGGCATACACACAGAACGTGCAGCAGCTCTTGAACCAGGACGTCCCCAGTTTGGCCCGCACATACGCAGCGCACGCCTGACGATCCATCCCCAGCTCGATCAACGGATACCAGCCTGTGCGGCGTGAATTGTTGTACAGCCGGTCCTTGTCCGCCCGTCGCTGCTCACCGGCCTCGAAACCGATGACGTGCCGGTAGGGCTGCCCACCGGTGACCATGCTGATCACCGGATCCAGCGCCCACCCCTTCGCGTGAACCGAGCACTTGCGGGCTCCGCCGAGCTGAGGAACCGTGCCAGCAGTGATCATCTCGGTCGACAGGCGGTAGGCCCCGTCGATGTGCAGACGCTGCGGGCAGCTCGAGTCGTCCAGGATCACCACCCCGTCCCCACTGGTCGTGGTGGTCCGCTCGGACCGCGCACATTGGATGTAGCGAATCCCGAGGCGGCGAAAGATCGGCAACATGTAGGTCTCGACATCCTGTGCAGTCGATGCGAATTCGTCACCGGTCATCGCGGTCACGACCACCATGTCGGCCAGGTCGAAGTCGCGGGTCTGCGGCTCGGTCAACCACCGCAGCAACAGGCACGTGCTGTCCAACCCAAGCCCGTAGGACACCACCACCGACGGACGCCCAGCGTCGTCGCCGATCCCTGGAATCTGCAACTCCGCTGCCTGTGTGCCGGACACCGGTACCTCCAAAATCTTCCTTAGTGGGTGGCTTTAGCCTACCATTGATGGTAGGCTAACGCCACCCACTAAGGAAGGATCGACAGCCCGCCATGACCGCCACCATCGAGGGCCACCAGGCAACCGTCACCGCCGCTGACGCGCCCGACTTGTGTTGCTACGACATCATCTTGGTCAACTCCAGCGCCGGAAAGGACTCCCAGGCCAGCCTCGATGTGGTAGTCGCCGCGGCTCGCCAGGCCGAAGTCCTGGACCGCGTCGTAGTGGTGCACGCCGATCTGGGCGAGGCCGAGTGGGACGGTGTGCCCGACCTCGCCGCCGAGCACGCCGCCCACTACGGCCTGCGATTCGAACTGGCGCGCCGCGAACGCGACGGATCTCTGTACACGATTCTCGACCACGTTCAGCGACGCGGACTTTGGCCCAGCGCGTCCCAGCGTTGGTGCACATCGGATTTCAAGCGTGGTCCGATCCGCAAGGTGATGACCAAGCTGGTCGCCGAGCTGCGCGAGGGCGGCCAGATCACCGGCCGCCCCGTGCACCTGCTCAACGTCATGGGCCTTCGCGCCGAGGAGAGCAGCGCCCGCGCCCGCCGACTGGCCTACTCCCCCAACACCTCGGCCTCCAACGGGCGACGCCGCGTTGATGACTGGTACCCCATCCATCACTGGTCCACCAGCCAGGTCTGGGAACGGATCCGCGCCGCGGGCACCCGTCCCCACCGGGCCTACGTCGAAGGCATGTCGCGCCTGTCGTGCCGGTTCTGCGTCTTGGCCTCCCGCGCCGACCTGGTGTGCTCAGCGCGCCTGAACCCCACGCTGGCCCGCCGCTACGCCGACGTCGAAGCCCAGACCGGTCACCGATTCCGCGCCGACCTGTCGATGGCCGACATCATCGCCGAATCCCACGCCGGTCAACAGGGTGCCTTCATCGCACTCGCGGACCTGCATCCCATCCGGGCATGACCGCACCCAGACAGGAGCTGCCATGCCCGCGAACATCATTCACCCACCACGAGAAGGAGACACCCAATCATGAGCAACCACATCGAACACGGACACGCCCGCGGCGCCCTCTACACCCTGCGCCAAGCCGACATCCACGAAGCCGGCGACTACCACGAGCAACAGCACCGGCCCGACGAACGAACCTGCGCGCCGGTGTTCGTCCTCGACCTCACCAACGAAAGCGGCGACGGCCTATCCCTCACCGGCAGCCGCCGCGAACTCGTCGAATACCTCGAACTCGTTACCACCCACGTCAAACGTGAAACCGACCCTCTGCCCGCGCTCGACCGCGCGCTGGCGCAACTGGCTGCGCTGCGCGCACAGCGAGCCGCCGCCTTGCTCACCGCCGACGAGACAGCCCTCGACCACCTCGACGACCAGCGCGCCCGACTCCTCGAGGACGTCGCGGCTGCCGCCGAAGCCGTCAACGACTGAGCCCGCCGAAGGAGCCCACCATGACCACCCCCGCCCCAGTCCTGCCTGCCATCCCCGATGACACCCTGCGCGAGCTGCTCGGCGCCTACTTCGTCGCCCGCGACGACCTCTACGAAGCCGAGGCCAGAGCCGGGCACGACGATCTCAATCCCGCCATCAGTCGACAGGCCGTCATCGACCTCGCCGACGAGCTGGTCGCCCACTTCGTCCCCGACGTCGCCGCCCGCTGCGCCCTGACCGGCGAGGACCCCACCGACCTGGCCTACACCGGCCCGACGCTGCCCAGCCCTGGCGACCCCATCTCGGCCATCCAGCCCGGTGTTGGCCGCCTCGCCGGCACCGTCGAGGCCGTCACCGATCGCGGTGTCCTCGTGCAGTGGCACTACACCAACCTGCTGCCCATCACCTACCCGCGCCGCCAGGTCGTGCCCACCGCATTGGGATGGCACATTCGCCGCACCTGAGACCACGCCGACACGCAGCAAGCCCAAACACCCAACCGCACAAAGGAACCCACACCATGGCCATCTCCGACCGCTTCGCCGACAGCGTGCGCCACCACTTCAGCAACCCGCCGCACGACTGGTCCGTCTGCAAGCTCGCCACCCGCCGATGGGCGATCGTCAACACCGCCGACGACGTCATCAGCACCCACCCCACCCGCACCGCCGCCGAGCAGAACCGCACCGCCGGCCCCTACGTGCGGATCTGGACCGACCGCACCGCCTGGTACCTGGGCACCAGCACCGATCCACGCTGCCGCGCACTGACACCGGACGAACTGCGCATCATCGCCACCGTGCTCATCGACCTCGACCACCCCGACGCGCCGGCCGCCTGCCACCGCGCCTGGCCCGACGCCGAGTTCTGCGACCTGTGCGACCTACCCCTCCGTGGGCACAACCGGCTCTGCCCCCGCTGCGATCACTGTGCCACCCGCGGCTGCACCAACCCGCTCGACGACGGAGAAGGATTCGACGGCTACTGCGGAGACTGCGCCGACCGCCGCGACCACCTCTACACCTGACCTCGCCATCACCGCGCTGACACACGGCGGGACGTATACGCCGGTTCACCCACGCCCCACGCCCGACGTACTCGACCACGACACCGAGGCCCGTTTTGGCCAGGCCATGTCCGTTCCACCGCCAACGGGAAGGGGCGGTGCTGCACCCAGGCCCAGCCGACCGACCATGTTGGCCGCGCCGGGCGAACTCGCGACGCGCGATTGCGCATCGAGAGGCACCACAAGGCCGAGGTGAACACGAGGTGGTAGCGAATTGTCGCTGCCCTCCGTTCCCGAGGGGGTGACCGAAGTCGAGGCATTGAGAGCAACGGTGGCCAGGCTGACGACGGCCGTGAACCCGGACACCCCATCCGGGCCGGGAACGCGACGATTCCACGCCCTGCGCACGCGACGCACATCCACGGCAACCCTCCGTGATTCCTCCCCCGGACAATCCCAAACATTCTGGCGTACAGACGATTTCCCCCGCCAGATGGGTGGCTAAACCCTCCCGTTCGGTGGTAGGCTATAGCCATCCACTCCGCGAGAGGAACCCCGATGCCCGAACCGCAACCGCTCACCCGCACCGTGGCGGCCTACCACGACCACGGGCGCCTGCTGTGCCCGACATGTACCCAGGCGGCGATCCTGCCGATCACCGAAGGCGCGGAGTACGACGACACCGAGCACGTCCTCGATGTCGTTGCCCAGGAGCGCCGCATCGACCGCGCCGCAGTGGCCAGTGACGTTTTCCCGACACCGATTCCGGCCGCCGAAGCCCTCAATCAGACCTGCACCGAGTGTGAGGCGCGGCTACTGGAGGGCGACTACTGGACGCTCTACCACGCGGCCCTGGACGCCATCGCCGCCGAAGCCGACTCCGTTGAGGCGCTCATTGCCGTGCTCAACCACTTCTACCGGCCCGAGTCCGGAGCGGCGTTTCACCCCGGCGGCGCGGACCGCGATCTGTGGAATGTCCTGCGCTGGGAGCGCAGCGACTGGACGACGGCCTGGTCCAAGGCCAGCTACTGGTACGCGATGCGCGACAGCCAGGGCAACACCTTCACCTTCACCGAAGGCGACATCGATCGAGGGTCGCAGCCGTGATCGACACCGAAAGCACCCACCTCAACGAGCAAGACGGAGAAACCGCGATGACCATCACCCTCTACACCAAGCCCGGATGTGTGCAATGCCGCGCCACCGCCCGTCAGTTCGACAAAGCCGACGTGCGCATCGACACCATCGACGTCTCCGCCGACACCGCCGCCGCACAACTGCTGGCAGACCTCGGCTACCGCAGCGTGCCCGTGGTCATCGCCGACGGGCAGTCCTGGGCCGGTCACCGGCCCGACCGCGTGGACGCGGTGATCCGCCAGCTGGCACAGGCAATGTCATGCCCGCACCTCTGAGCGCAGAGCAGCGCCATCTCATCGCCTTCGTTGCACGCTCCAACGGAACCATGCTGCTGGAGGCCATGATCGACGACCGCGCGATGCGGGCTCTACTCGCCAGGGCCGGAGGAGCCTCGGGACCCACCGCCCCCGACGGCGCCCCGGACTGGATGACCAGCTATTGGACCGTCGCCGACAAATTCGTCAGCCCCGGCCAAGACAACGTTCGCGTCAGAGTCACCGCCGCCCAGGTCCGCAACCTCGGCCGCAGCCTGCCCCCCGGCCTGCACGCTGAGATTCGCCAGTGTCTCGACGCCCACAGCGCCGAGCGCGCGCGCACCCACCAATGGTGCTACTGCCCCTACGCGCACACCGCCCCCAACGCCCACAGCGGGCCCTGCACCCGCCACCACCCCAGCGACGACGAGGACGCCGAGCACCGCCGCCGCGCCGCCGAACTGCGCACCTGGTCGCAAACACTGCTGCGCCAAGCCCTCCACCCCGCTACTGCCGTCCAGCTCGATCTGTTCGCCAACCTCCGCTGATAACCACTGCCACCAAAGGACACACTGCGATGACAACCACCCCTTGCCAACAGCCGCCCACCACCGTCGAAATCGACTCCGGCGCTGGCGTTCCGGTCACCGTCGACCTCGGCACCGCAAACGAATACGGCGACTTCGACGAAGCCGCATACGAAGGCAACCTCTATCTGACCATCAACGGGCGCCTGTACGGCTCGCTCTACATCCGCCACGACGCGGACGCCGGGCACCCCACCATCACCCTCGGCCAGTACGACCCAGCCGCCCAGCAGTGGGAGCCCCGAAACGAGATCGGCCCGGAGGCATCCGACGATGCCACGCCGGTCGTCACCGCCACCGATGCGGCGGTGAACCGATGAGCGCGACCGCTGAGCACCGGCCCGCCACCCAGCGCCGCCGGTTCGCACACGACGACCTGATCGCAGTCGACCTGTTTTCCGGGTTCGGCGGTTTCACCCAAGGCGCCAAGCGGGCCGGTTTCACCACGATCATGGCCGCCAACCACAACCGCTACAAGGTCGAGGTCCACGAGGCCAACCACCCCGACGCCGAGCACTGGATCGCAGACCTCGTGGACCCCGAGTCCTCGAACTACCATTCCGCCCGGGAGTTGCCCGCTGCCGACCTCCTGCTCGCCGGCGTCAGTTGTGTCAACCACTCCCAGGCCAACACCCAAAAGGCATACGAGCAAGGCCTGTCACTGTTCGACCTCGACGACCCCGAGTTCGATGCCAGCGTCACCCGATCCGAGCGTGACCGCGCGACAGCCAACTGTGTGCTGCACTACGCCGCGCAGCACCACCCACGCCTGATCCTCGTCGAGTGCACCACCGAACTCACGTCCTGGGGACCGGCGATCCCAGGCAAGCGCAATATCGGCGACGGGTCCACCTACCGCTGGTGGCTCAAACAGTTCGAGAACCTGGGCTACAAGTACCGAGTCCTCTACCTCAACAGCATGTTCTTCGGTGTGCCGCAGTCGCGAGACCGCCTGTACATCGCGATGTGGGACCGACGATTGCCCACACCAGACCTCGACCACCGCCCGGCCGCGTGGTGCACGCTCTGCGACGGTGTGGTCGAGGCAGTGTGGACCTGGCGCACCGGGGTGCCTCCCACCGGCTCAGTGCGTTACGGCAAGCAATACGACTACCGGTGCGAGCGGTGCCGCGCCGTGGTGACTCCGCCGATGACGCCGTCGCTGGCCGCGCTCGATCTGACCGACCTTGGCACCCGTATCGGTGAACGTAAGAAGCCGTTGGCCCCGGCCACGATGGCTCGTGCCGAGCGGTGCCGCCAACGGTTCGCCGAGTTCCCGGCGGTCCTCATGCCAGCCAAGGCCGTGCACGGATCCGAACGTCACCCGTGGCAGCCACTGGCCACCCAGACAAGCCAGCAAGAAACCGCCGTCCTGTCGACCGGTGCCCTCATGGCCGCCGCTGGCAACACCTACGAACACCCAGGATCAGACTGCCGCAGTCGCGATCTCAGTCAACCGTTGTGGGCGCAGACCGCGACCAACACCACCGGGCTGCTCACGCCACCGGTCGCGGTTACTGGCCAGACGCTCGCCGCGCACCGCCACAACGGCGACGGCAAGCACATCACCCAGCCGATGGACACCGTCACCAGCACCCACGAAAAAGCCGTCCTGCTCGGTGTCGCCAACTTCCAGGGCATCGCCCGCGGTGCCAACGAGCCCCTGCCCACCCAAGGCGGCTCCGAGACACTGGGCATGGTCTCCAGCGGCGTCCTGCCCTTCCGCCGCAACACCGTGCCCACCGCACACGCCGAACCGATGCCCACCATGACCTCTGACCAGATCCCAGGCGTCCTCACCGCAGCCGGTGTCATCAAGAACAACGGCTCGATCGACGAGGCCAAGTACCGCGCACACCCGATCAGCGATCCGCTCGGCACCACCGTGGGATCGGCTGTCACGCAGGGTGTGTTGTTCTCGGGCTGGTACAAGCAGAACGGCAGCCACGGCACCGAGACCGCCCCACACCCGGTAACAGATCCCTTCGGCACCCTCACCTCGCGCGACACCACCGCCGTGCTCACCGCCCAGTGGCGCGCAGTCCTCGCCGACCTGACGCTCGAGGACTGCTACTTCCGGATGATGGCCGCCCACGAGATCGGACGAGGCTGCGGCTTCGACGTCGACTTCGCCGACTACCAAGGCACCTTCGTGGTCTGGGGAAGCGCCCGCAACCAGGTCGACGGATACGGCAACGCCGTCTCCCCACCAGTCGGAGAATGGATCGGCACACGATTGCGCGCCGCACTCCACAGCGAGGCCGCCGCCTGAAGCCACCCGGCCGGGTGGGGGTGTGCTCCCCCCACACCCCCACCCTCATCGCCCACTGCAGGAAACCGAAAGACCAAGCGCCATGAAGTACTTCGACGTCGCAACCAGTGAGGCGCGCCCTGGCCCGGCCCTGGGCCAACGGTGCGCGGTTCATACCCCACGCCCGTCTGGGCGCCCCGCACGCTTCCCGCGCGCGCTCACCGGACGGGCGCTGGACTCCCCGGCGGATTCACCGAACTGTCGATGCACCGCCAATGGCGCACCGGCGCACGCGACGGCCGCGTCGCCCTGGCGGGCGCCGGATGCCCGCCTGGCGGCGGGCGCGTCCGTAGCCCCTCACCCCCTCACCTGTCAGCAGGGGCGCCCAGCCTAATCGGTCGGGGCCCCCGACCGGTCAACCCACGCCCACACCGGGCTACGCGGGGCCGAGTGACCTTTTCGGCCCTATCGACCCGCCGAGATGCAGTACGCCGGCTACTACTTCGCCGACGCGGAAGCGATCATCGCCCAAACCGGCGCAGATCCCGACGCCTGACCAACCCGCCGAGCTGGCCCGTCCCCACCAAGGGGCGGGCCAGCTCACTTCTTGTCCGGCCACCCAGCCGTCAAGAATCGAGCCACGAAGAAGCGACGGGTGCGGATTCAAACTCCGCACCCGTCGCTGAAAAGCCGTTCGGGCTCACCACAACCGTGGCTGCGTCCCGAGCATCGCCGCCTCCACCGCGGCCGCATCCCACCCCGACCGCACCGCCGCCCGCAGTGCCAGAGCCCGTTCGCGTCGCGCTCTTACACCCGCGCCCCGCGCGATCACCGTCGGCCGGCCACCACCGCGGCCCCGCGCCGCCATCTGCTCCATGTTCTCCTGCTGAGTGCCCGCCATCACGTGTGCTCGCACCCCGCCACGAATCTCCTCGGCGGTCACCACCCGCACGCACAAAGTCACGTCGCACTCGTGCAGCGCACGCACATCCCCCTGCGACCTGCCGTACGACCGGGGGCAGATCGTCACCGCGCCCCCGACCCGGCACCAGGCCCGCATCACGGGCCTGGACCGGGTGGCCGACGCGGTGATGCGGCTGCGGCTGACCCTTCTCGACGGCGACGGCGGGGCGTCCTCCGCCGACTTCGAGCCCGGCCAGTTCGTCCGCATCAACGTCCCCGGAGGCGACGCCCGGCGCGCGTACTCGCCGGCCAACGTCGCCAACTGGGACGGTGAACTGGAGTTCTACATCCGGCTGCTGCCCGGCGGGAAGATGTCGGAGTACCTCAACCAGGCCGCCGTCGGCGACGAACTGACGGTCTCGGCCGCCACCGGTGAGTTCGGGCTGGTCGAGAGCGGCCTTCGGCCGCGCTGGTTCCTCGCCGGGGGCACCGGTCTGTCGCCGCTGCTGTCGATGCTGCGCCGGATGGCCGAGTGGGGCGACCCGCAGCCGGCCCGGCTGTTCTTCGGCGTCACCCGGCACACCGAGGTGTTCGCCCAGGATGAGTTGCAGGCGCTCGCCGAGACGCTGCCCGAGTTCCGCTTCGACACCGTGGTGTGGCACCCCGACCCCGCCTGGGAGGGCGCCACCGGCAATCCCGTCGAGCTGGCGGCGGCCGAGGCGACGGTGCTGGCCGAGGCCCCCGACGTGTACGTCTGCGGGCCGCCGCCGATGGTCGACGCCGCCTACGCCGCGCTGACCGCCGCCGGGGTGCCGCGCGAGCAGATCCACGCCGAGAAGTTCACGTAGGCAACGTCAGTCAGCCCAACCGTTCTCACTGACGAACTCGGCCAGCGGGCGTCCGTACGTCCACTGGTCGAGTTCCAGTGCGGGCCGTTCCGGGAAGTCCGGCACCGGACCCAGGCACAGGATGGCCACGGGTTCGGCGCCGGCCGGCATCGCGAGCAGGTGGGCGAGCCGGTCCGGGTCGAACAGCGAAACCCAGCCCATGCCCAGACCCTCGGCACGCGCGGCCAGCCAGAGGTTCTGGATGGCGCACGACACCGACGCCAGATCCATGTACGGCATCGTCCGGCGGCCGAACACGTGGGCTTCCCGGCCGTCGCCGAGGGCGACCACCAGCAGTTCGGCGCAGTCCAGTACTCCCTCGACCTTCAATGCCAGGAATTCTTCGGCGCGCTCGCCCAGCGCTTCGGCGGTGTTCCTGCGCTCCTCGTCCACCAGAGCGTGGATGCGGCGCCGTAACCCGTCGTCGGTCACCCGGATGAACCGCCAGGGCTGCATCAAGCCGACACTCGGGGCGGCATGCGCAGCGCTCAGAAGCCGTGCCAGCACCTCGTCGGACACCGCCGATCCTGGGCTGAATCGCCGCATGTCGCGACGCTCGGCGATGACACGGTAGACCGCTTCGCGCTGGTCACGGGGGAAGGCGTGGTCGGTCACCGGGTCATCCTAGAGACGAAGCCTGAACGGGCACGGAGTGATAACGACGCGACTCAGAATCGAGTTTTCCAGGCCACCTAGCGGTTACCCTGATGCTCCGGTGCGGCAGCGTCGCCGCACCGACTAGGAGTCACCATGTCCGCGTCTCGTGTGGCCACCAACGCCGTCGCCGTCGCGCCCCGGCCGCTCAGTGGCCCCAAGCTGCCGCCCAGCCGGACCGTCAAGGTCCGCGCGGCCGACGGAACCCGTCTGCACACCGAGGTCTTCGGCCCGGAGGACGGCTACCCGATCGTCCTGGCCCACGGCATCACCTGCGCGATCCGTGTCTGGCACGAGCAGATCAACGACCTGTCCCGCGATCACCGGGTGATCGCCTACGACCACCGCGGACACGGTCGCAGCGGGCTGCCGCACCGGTCGGCCTACAGCCTGGATCACCTGGCCTCCGACCTCGACGCCGTGCTGGCGGCCACGTTGCGGCCGGGGGAGCGGGCGGTCATCGCGGGGCACTCGATGGGCGGTATCGCGATCAGCTCGTGGGCCGAGCGGCACCGCGACCGCGTCGCCGAGCGCGCCGACGCCGTGGCCCTGATCAACACCACCACCGGCGACCTGCTGGAGAAGATCAACCTGCTGCGGGTGCCGGCCATGCTGTCCGCGGGCAGGTCGAATGCCGCGCGGCGGATGATCAAGACCTTCGGCGGGGCGCCGCTGTTCCGTGGCGCGCAGCCCGGCAGCCGCTGGTTCGTGACGCTGATGGCCGTCGGCGCCGAAGCCGACCCGGCGATCGCCGACTTCGTCCACGAACTGTTCGCCACCACCCCGCCCGCCGGCCGCGGCGCCTGGGCCCGGGTGCTGGTCGAGGAGATGGGACCCCGCCACATCGACCTGTCCGGTCTCAGCGTTCCCACGCTGGTGATCGGCTCCCAGAAGGACCGGCTGCTGCCGATGTGCCAGGCGCGCAAGATCGCGCAGGCCGCACCCAACCTGGTGGACCTGGTCGAGGTCCCGGGTGGTCACTGCGCCATCCTCGAGCACCCCGAGGTCGTCAACGGCCACCTGCGCTCGCTGGTGGAGTCCGTGCTGGCCGAACGGCGCATCAGCTCCTGAGGGACGGGGACTTCTAGCCCAGCAGACGAAGCCGAGTGGCACGATACTGAGTCATTGTGCCGCGGCTCGCGGTGGCCTTGACGGGACCAGGAGGAACGGCGCCGCATGCAGTACCTGCTGCTTGGTCCTACCGCTGTTGTTCGAGAAGGGCAACCACTCGCACTCGGTGGTTTTCGACAGCGAACGGTTCTTGCCGCGTTGTTGCTCTCGGCGAACCGGTCGATCGGCCTGGACTCGCTTGTCGAACAGGTGTGGCCGCACTCGCCGCCTGCCAAGCCCATAGCCTCACTGCGGGCCTATATCGCCAACTTGCGAAGGATCCTGGCCGACGAGCAGCGGTCTGACAGGGTGGTCACAGACCATGGCGGCTATCGGCTCAAGCTCGGGACCGACACCCTCGACACCGATATCTTCGAGCGACTGGGCACCCAGAGCAGGCGTCTGCTGGACGACGGTGATCACCTGGGTGCCAGCACGATTGCGGTTCAGGCACTCGGTATGTGGCGAGCGGCACCGTTGGCGGACCTTCGTGATCACGACTGGTTGCAGGACGAGATTCGCCGACTCGAGTCGGTGCGCGCTGACGTGGTGGAAGCCCGTTACGAGGCAGAGTTGCGGCTGGGTGGCGGTGGCGAGCTCATTGCTGGACTGCAGTCCGAGATCGATGCGAACCCGCTCCGCGAAGCGTTATGGGGTCAGCTGATGGTTGCCCTGCATCGGGCCGGCCGACGGGCCGATGCGTTGCAGACTTTCCAGTTCCTCAGAGCCACACTTCGTGACGAGCTTGGGGTCTCGCCGAGCGCCACGGTGGAGCGACTGGCTGAGGGCATCCTCACCGAATCTGCTGAGCTGGAATGGAAGCCATCGCCGGCGGCAGTCACCGTCCTCAGACAGCGAACCTTCGGCGGCGGAATCTATGGACGGGAACGCGAACTGGCTCAGTTGCGCGACAGTCTGCTGACCGCATCTCGCGGTCGTGGCCACATTGCGGTCTTGGCTGGCGAGAGCGGCGTAGGCAAGACGGCCATCGCTCTTGAAATCGCCAATCTGGCAGATCATCTCGGCTTTTCCACTGCCTGGGTTGGGCATGCTGCAGGGCTACGTACACCTCCCGCGTGGGAGTGGTCGCAGGTCATACGGGCGCTCGACGCTGGGAGCGGTGCCCCTGCCCTGACCGAGCTGGATCCGGCGCAAGACGGATTCGCGCACCCGGAGGCAATCGCCAACAGGGTCGTGGAATTCGCCCGATCGCGTCCCACGCTGATTGTGCTCGATGATCTGCATCGCGGTGACGGGGCTACCTTCGACGTGCTCGACGTCGTCGCCGCGCTCGTCCACCGGTTGCCCTTGATGATCCTCGCCACGTGGCAGGACGGAAGTGGCGAGCGGCCGGTGGACGAGTTGCGGTCTGAACTCGACATGGTTTTGTGCAGAAGCGATATCACGCAACTCCACCTTCGCGGCATCACCCGCAGCGCGACTGGCCGGTTGATCGAGAGTGTGTCAGGAATTGTTCCCGATCCTCATCTGGTAGCGGCATTCGAGGCACGTACCGGTGGAAACCCCCTGTATATCAAGGAACTGACCAAGCTATTGACCGACAGCGGTGCTCTCGACAGCACGACCCGCACCATCTCCGGAGCCGACGTCCCCGACGCGGTTCTGGGTATTGTCAGACGCCGCACGGCGTCGCTGAGCCCGGATACGCGGACGGCTCTGCTGGTGGCCGCGCTGTTGGGCGCCGAATTCTCCGCCGCGATGGTGGCTGCTGCACTGGGCTTGTCGGCGGCGCAGGCCGCCCGTGCGCTGGAGCCGGCGCAGCGGATCGGGCTCATCGCTGCCGATGGTCCGGGTCGGCACCGGTTCAGCCACACGATCGCGCGGGATTCGATTGCTGCCCAGGAGACGTCCGTCGCTCACGAGTCGGTTCATGCTGCTATCGCACGCGCCTACGCATTGCGGGGCGCCATCGCGATCGAAGAGCAGTTCGCCGCCGCCGACCACGCCTGGCGGGCCGGCGCCGCACTCGACAGTTCTACGGCGTTGGCCCTGTTGGATCAGGCGCGGTCTGCGGCGTGGCGACGATCGGCCTACGGTGAGGTCGTCACACTCTGTCAACGCATCCTGGACGTTCGGGGCCGGCTGGTCACCGGCGAGGCGCGTCCAGACATCGAGGCCGAGCTGTGGCTACAGCTGGTCACGGCGTACGCCGTCACCGAAGGTCAGAATTCCGGTGCGGTACGCGCAGCGTTGCGCAGACTTGCCGAAATACGTTCGGGTCGAGCAGAATTCGTTCTCGAAGCCGCATTCAGCTGCTTGGAGGCCAGTGGGTCGGGCCGCTATCGAGAGGCTGCCAGTCTGGCCGATGGCCTCATCGCCCTCTACCACCGCACGGTGGATCCACCGACCGGTTCAGCCGGCTACTACATGCGCGGACTCGTCGACTTCTTCCTCGGTCGCCTCGACGATGCGGGGGCTGCCATCGCCACCCTGCTCGACGACGTCCCGCAGGTCGATTGGCAACGTCTCGGCCACTTGTCGGCATTCGACGTCCGCGGCTACGGGATCGCGGCCTGGATCGCGGCGGTGCGCGGGGACAGCCGAGCCGTGACGTCATGGGTTGAGCAAGGAATTGCCCGCGCTGACCGCCGCGAGGACCTCTTCGGCCGCGCCCTGGTTCGTCTTTCTGAAGTGCAGGCCAAGGCGATCGTCGGGGATCCCCATGGTCTTGCGGTGCTGGCAAGGGCCGTGTACGAGGAGCTCAGCGAACTCGGCGTCGTGCAATTGGCCACATCGGCAAAAATCATCGAAGGGTGGGCGCTGGCCATGGACTCGCCCGAGCTCGACACCGCAGCCGACGTCAGCGAGGCGATCGCCCGCCATTCTGAGGACGGCACCCGAATCTTCCTGCCGATGTACCACCTGTTGCTTGCCGACATCGAGATGAAGCACGGCAGAGCCGACCGTGCCATGGCTGCGATCGATGCGGCGGCAGCCGTGGTGGACGAGACTGGCGAGCGGGTCTGGAACCAGCAGCTGGCGGCGCGCCGGGTCACGGTGCGCGCCGCCAGAGCAGTGGCTGGCCGGGTCAGGGTGTGATGGTCGTCTTCTCGTCGACGAGGTCGGTCGCGGTGGTGAGGATGCCGGCCTCGGACTCGTCGGAGTAGGCATTCAGCTGCAGGACGTACACGCCGTCCTGTCCGGGGATCACCACAGTTTTCTGCGCGATCATGCCCTGCTTACCCTCGGCGTCGTAGCGGCCACCGAGTTGCACCGCCTCGTACCCGCCGAGCGTCCCGCGGTCACCCTCGCTGGGGCCGTCGAATCCCGGGATGTTGTTGAGTTCGCCGGAGGCCAGGTCGAGGATCTTCTGGGGGTCGACATTGCCCGTCAACTTCGACAGAACCGCCAGTATGCGAGGCGGATTCGCGGGTACCGCGCTCTCGGTGTAGACGATGGCCCCGTAGGGTGCTGCGTCGGCGAACTTGTCGGTCGTCTGCCATCCATCGGGTACCGGCAGGTCGATGGACGGCCCGGCGTCGCCACGCTCGATCGGAGTTTCGGTGATGCCGTTCTTGGCGATGTAGTCCTGGATGGTCGGCCGCTCACTGGCAGCCTGTGGACTCTTCGCCGTCGTTGACGGCGTGCTCTTCGATGTCGTGGTGGACGTACTCGTGCTCGTCGACGCCGTGGTATCCGCTGGTTTGGGCTTATCGGCGTTCGAGCACCCTGCGAGGGTAATGCTCAGGCCGAGAACAAGACCCACGCTGGCATATCGGATCGGTGCGTACATGGTCGTTTCCTCCTCATTGTTGGGATGCGGGTTGGCGGTCAATCAGGCAGGCAGGCGCCTGCTCCGTTGATCACGCCGTCGCGGTAGTGACGGATTCGCTCGAATCCGCTGCCCTGCCGTTCGGCATCGGCATCGCCGCGGAAGACCAGAAGCGCTGTGATCGCCTCGTCGAGGTCGCCGGGTGATATTCGGTAAGAACTGGTCTGCGAACGGTTTCCGAGCACCACGCTGGCTGTGTAGGCGCCGGCCAGACAGTCTCCTCGCAGCGACTGGGTGCGCTCGTCGGACTGGTCGCCGGCCCGTGTCATCGCGGCCAGTGCGTACTGGGTCGCGAGCAGGGTGGCAACAGCGAAGTCGCCGCCCTGCCGGTAGATCTCTGGCATGGCATCGACGTTGTCCCATGCGACGTAATCGTCTGGCACACAATAAAACAGCACGAATCCGCTGGTGTCCTCACCGCCGCACGCCGGGGGATCAGAGGGAGCGAAGGGCGCCAGGCCTCGCAGCGGAACCCACGGGCGCCCATTGGTGAGTTCGGGATAGACCTGAGACCAGTAGTCTTCGAGGTCGTACGGAACGCCGTTGACGATAGACGCATAGTCGGCGTCTCCGCCGCGCGCTGCGTCTTCTTCGTCGTTGAAGGGTAGTTCGACCACGACGGGATCGTCGTCGCGGTAGCCCTTGCATTTCTGGTTTCCGTTGTCGTAGCCATCCTGGAAGGCGCCGACGCGATCGAACCCACTTCCGTGGGCATTCGGATCCACCTTGCTGGTGCCCGGGGTGTCTCGCAGTTGAAGGATGCCCGCGAGTGCCGCGTCGAGCTGTGCACTGTCGGCGGTGAAGACACCGGAATCCAGGGCGTGCTTGGCCCAGCTCCCCGCGAAGCAATCTGCCTGCAACTCGCTGGTGACGGTCCGCGCGGTGAAGTTCGATCGCGCCTGGACCGCGTGACCCCATTCGTGGGCGAACACGATCGGGATGACGAAGTCGCCGAATTTCGACTGAAGATCGGGCAGTAAGCCCTCGGCATCCCAGGCGACGACATCGTTGGTGGCGCAGTAGAAGGCGTTGCCCGCAACCTCGGCCGCATCCTGTGCGCAGGGCGGAGCGGCATCGACCGAGGGGCTGACCGCATAGAACCCGCCGTCGACCGGCTGGTACTCCTGGCCGTACAACGCCGGGAACTCCTGCGCCCAGTACTGCTGCAGATCGGTGATGGCCTTGACGGCGATCTCGTTGACCGGTGCCGATGTGTCCCCGTGGATCGTCACGGCCTCCGCCGGCCGTTGAGATGGCGTGCTCGTCGCTGCCGTATGGGTTGTGCTGCCGCAACCGGCAACCATGACGGCAGCGGTGATCGCCACGACTGTGATCCGCATACCGACGAAAGGTAGGGATCGAGTTTGGAAATCGATTGGAACCGGGATCGGCGCTGGTCGACCCCCGAAGGGGGCCGGTCAGCCCGGCTGCGTCAGCTCCCGGCAGCGGCCAGCGCGGCTGCCACCTCGGCGGCCGCGCGCTGACCGGAGCGCACCGCGCCGTCCAGGAACCCGGTCCACTCGTCGGCAGTTTCGGTTCCCGCCCAGTGCAGCGGGCCCACCGGCGTGCGCAGCAGCGGACCGAACTCCGTCCACGACCCGGGCGGAACGGCAGCGGTCGGGCCGCCGGGTGCGAATGTCTCTGCGCCCCAACAGTGGTCGAGGTAGTCAATGGGATTCTCGGCTTCCACCCCGAACAGTCCGGTGAAGCCCTTGATGGCTTTGTCGCGGCGCTGCTCGGGCGCCAAGGCGTCGAAGCCGCGGGAGTCGACGAAGCCCAGGAGCACACCCGGCCCGTCGTCGGAGGGGCTGACGTCGAAGGTGATGAATACCGGACCCTCGTCAGACAGGGCCTGGCCGGACTGTCCGGCGGCCCGCCAGAACGGCCGGGGGTACACCGCGTAGGCCTTGCTCAGGGCGCCCTGCGGCCAGCGCTGTGCCAGTTTCTGGTACTGGATCGGCAGGGCGGGGGCTATGTCGATGCCCATCCGGTGCGCCGGCGGGATCGCCAGGATGGCGCGGCGGGCCTCCACCACCCCGGCGCTGGACGTGACGGCGACGGCGTCGTCCGACCACTCGATGCGCGACACCGCGGCGTTCGACCGGACCCGATCGCCGAGTTCGGCGGCCATCTTCAGTGCGATCTGCTGGGTGCCCTCGTGGAAATGGTCCTGCTGTGCCCCGCCGACCACGTCGAGCATGCGGTTAATGCCGCCGGCGGCCTTGATGTAGCGCACCGCGTGCAGCATCGACACGTCGTCGGGTTCGGCACCCCAGGTGACCCGGGCCATGATGGCCATCAGGTCGCGCGAGGAGGCACTGGCGCTGACCGAGCGCAGCCAGTCGCCCAGCGACATGCTGTCCAGGTGCTTGGCCTTGGCGGCGGTCTTAGCGGTTCCCCCGCCTGCGCGGACGCCAGCGCATAGCGCGGTGGCCGTACCATCACCGGGTGCCGCCAGCCGCTGCGCCGCAACGCGAAACGCCCGTATCCATCTGTTCCGATGGCCCCGGTCCACAGCCAGCAGTCCTGCCGCCCAGGACCGCGCACCACGTGTGCAAAAAACTGCGCGATCTCGCTGGCATGACGCACCGGGTCGACCACTAACTCGCGGCCCTGCCTCATCCGAGTCGTCAGGCGCTCAGTGCCTCGGTGGCTGGATCCACCGCGGCAGCCTCTTCGCTCACCGGCGACGGATCACCAACCGGCGCTGCGCTATCCGCGCCGCTGCCCGCGCCTGTCGCATCCTCACCCTGCCCGCCGGCCTCGTCCTGTCCGCTGTCGGCCAGACGCAACAGTTCTCGCACCCGCGCTTGGGTCTGACCACTCTGCGCTGCGATACCGGCGATCGTTTCGCCATTGGTCCGCAGCACCTTCGCCGCAGCCCCGGCCGCCCGCCGAATCGTCGTCGCCTTCTCCTGCGCGCTGCGCCGAACCCGCTCCAGCCGTTCGTTCAACTCGCGCTCGATCCGAGCGATCTGCTCGGCGGCCCTGGCCAGCGCCGCCTCTTCATCCTTGGCTGCGGACTGCTCGATGTGCTCCAGCTTGTCCAGCTCGTCCAGGAACTCCTTGAGCGACTGGACAATCGCCCGCTCACGCGCCTCCCGCTCAGCATTCGCCCGGCGCCGCGCCTCCAAAGCCCGTTGCAGATTCCCTGATTTCTTCGTTGCATTTCTCATGCTTGCGGACTGTAACCAGCCCTGCTGACGTAATCACCCTCCCAACTCCCCCTCCCACCATCACCTTCCGTCACCGCCCAAATCCCAGCCCGCACCCCTTCCCACCAGCACCTCCACCTATCAGCCCTGGTTTTGTCCCACACACCTCTTGCACTGAGGTCACGAAACGGTAACGGCGCCTGCGCGGCAGGGGGTGTAGCCGGCTTGGGATCGTCATCACCGCTGCCTAGCGTCCGAGCCGTGATGGGCATTCACAAGCTCACTGCCGGCACCGGATACCTGTATCTGGTGAGGCAGGTGGCCGCCCATGACCGCACCCACACCGGACCCGACTCCCTCGGGGACTACTACTCCTCCAAGGGAGAGACACCGGGCCGCTGGGCGGGGCGCGGCCTGGCCGGATTGGCCGCCGCGATGGAACACCGCGCTCACACAGACCAAGGCGCCCAACTATGGAACGTCGAGGCCGGGTCCGAGGTCACCGAGGACCAGATGAAGAATCTTTTCGGCCTCGGCGTCCACCCCAACGCGACCCCGCTGGCGCGGCACCTGATGGCTCAAGGCGCGACCCGCAACGGCGCGCTGGCCGCGGTCAAACTCGGCCGCCCCTTCCACGTCAACGCCGGGGAAACCGGTCTGCAGCAACGGCTTGCCGTGGCCTTCCGCGACCACAACATCAGTCAGGGCAAGCACTGGAACGCCCCCATTGATGAGGAACTGCGGGCCGCGATGCGCACTCGTATCGCCACCGAAATGTTCGAAGAAGACCACGCCCGACCCCCCGCCGACGAACGCGAGCTGACCGGATACATCGCCCGCGGCACCCGCCAGCTCACCACCTCAGTGGCCGGCTACGACATGACCTACACCCCGGTCAAAAGTGTGTCCGCGCTCTACGCGCTGGCCCCGCTGCACATCGCCGAGATCATCGAGAAGTGCCACACGCGCGCCGTCGAAGACGCGCAGAACTTTCTGCAGGACCACGCCGCATACACGCGCATCGGCGCGCAAGGCGTTGCGCAGATCGACACAGACGGCTTCATAGCCGCCCACTTCCTGCACCGTGACACCCGAGCCGCCGACCCCGGACTGCACACCCACGTCGCAGTGTCGAACAAGGTTCGCGCACAAGGCACCGACGGACTCTGGCGCTGGTATGCCCTCGACGGCCGCCCTCTCTACGCCTCCACCGTCGCCGCCTCAGAGCTGTACAACACCCGCATTGAGGCATACCTCGGCGCCGAACTGGGGATGCGGTTCGCCTCCCGTGCACACACCCCCGACGGCAAACGCGAGGTCCGCGAAGTCGTCGGAGTCAATCCCGATCTTCTCGAGCTGTGGTCCTCTCGGCGGGCCGCGATCGACGCCGAATACGCCGTGTTGGCCAAGAAGTTCCAAACCGAGCACGGCCGCGAACCGACCACACCCGAGTCGATCGCGCTGTTCCAACAGGCCACCCTTTCCACCCGCGCCGCCAAGCACGAACCCCGTTCGCTGGCCGAACAGAGGCAGGAATGGCGCGCCCAAGCGATCGGCCTCCTCGGTGACGAGCAGGCACTCAACGCGATGCTCGGGCGCTGCCTCAGCGGCCGCGCCCGCAGCGCTGCGACTATCACCTCCGACTGGCTCACCACCCAGGCGCAGCGCGTCATCGCCGTCGTTTCGCAGTCACGTTCGACCTGGCAACGCACCCACGTTCTGGCCGAAGCACTGCGCCTCACCCGGTCCACCGGGCACGCCAACACCGCCGGATTAGCCGAACAGATCGCCGACATCGCACTGTCGGAACCGTTGAGTATCCGCCACGCCAGCAGCCCCGACACCGACCTTGGTGAACCGGCACTGCTGCGCCGCAAAGACGGCACCAGCGTCTACCGGCTGGCGGGCAGCCAGACCTACACCAGCGCCGAAATCCTGGCCGCCGAAAAGCGCATCCTGGCTGCCGCCACCCTCACCGACGGCCGTCAAGTCGACCCGATCGAGGTCGAAATGGCGCTGCTGTCCGAGGCCGCGCACCGCCGCGAACTCAACGCCGGCCAAGCCGAACTGGTCCGCCGGATGGCCAGCCGCGGTCAGCGAGTCATGCTCGCGCTGGCCCCGGCAGGGGCCGGGAAAACCACCGCAATGTCGGCGTTGGCGCGGGCATGGGAGAGCACCGGTGGCAGCGTGATCGGGCTGTCCCCCAGCGCAAGTGCAGCCCAAATCCTGCGCGACGAAATCGACATCGACGTCGCCGACACCGTGGACAAGTTCAACTGGCTGCACAACAACCCGCACGCCGATGCAGGCGATCCCGCCCGCGAATGGTTCGACCGTATCGACCACACAACGCTTCTCATCATCGACGAAGCGGGCAAGGCCGGCACTCTCGCACTCGATGCGGTGATCAGCGCAGCGCTGGCCCGAGGTGCGTCGGTGCGGCTAATCGGAGACGACAAACAGTTGGCGTCGATCAGCGCCGGCGGCGTGTTGCGCGACCTCGCCCACAGCAGTGAAGCCATCACCTTGTCGCAGGTGATGCGGTTCGCCTCCCCCGCCGAGGCCCAGGCCGGGCTGGCGCTGCGCGAGGGCGACCCCTCGGGCATCGCCTTCTACATCGACCACCAGCGAGTCCACGTCGGCACCGACGCGATGGCCCTCGATATGGCGTTCGACGGCTGGCGCGAGGACAACGAACAGGGCCACCACTCCCTGCTGTTGGCGCCCACCCACGACCTGGTAACCGAACTCAACGAGCGTGCCCGACTGCACCGACTGACCACACTGGGCGACCAAGCACCCACCCGGGAAGCCGGATTAGCCGGTGGTTCGCGTGCCAGCGTGGGCGACATCGTGTTCACCAAGAAGAACGCGCGGATGCTCACCGTCGGCTCCAACGACTTCGTTCGCAACGGCTATCGGTGGGAAGTCAGCGCCGTGGAACCCGACGGATCACTGACCGTGACCCACCTGGAATCCGGCGCCCACCGCCACCTTCCCGGCGACTACGTGCGGTCTCACGTCACCCTCGGATACGCCGCCACCATCGACAGCGCACAGGGCGCCACGGCCCGCCACCGCTGCCACACCGTCGGCTCTGACCGGCTCAGCCGCCAGCAGATCTACACCGCGCTCACCCGCGGCGTGCGCGAAAACCACATCTACTTCTCCACAGCGGAAAACGATCCCCACCGCATCCTGACCCCGAAGGCAACCCACCCCGACACCGCCGTCGACGTGCTCACACGTGCCCTTAGCCGCGACGCCGCCCAGGTGTCGGCCACCTCACTGCAGCGCGAAACCGCCGACCCGCGCCGCCGACTCTCGGCCGCCGCGCACATGTACAACCACGCCGTCGGGTCGGCGGCCGAGCAGCTGCTCACCCCCGCCGAGCATGCCGCGCTCGACCGCCACGCCGAGGAGACGCTGCCCGGCCTGACCACAGCCGCCGCGTGGCCGGTGCTGCGCCAACACCTGTCGCTGATCGCCGCCAACGGCTACAACCCGCTCAAGCGGCTCACCGCTGTGGTGCGCGCCGGCGGCCTCGATGACGCCGCCGATCCCGCCGCGGTGATCGACTGGCGACTCGATCCATCCGGTTCGCATTCCGGGGGCACCGGGCCGCTGCCGTGGCTTCCGGCCATCCCCTCACGACTGCGCGATGACCCCCGCTGGGGTCCGTATCTAAGCCGCCGCGCCGAACTGATCCGCGACCTCGACACCGCCGTGCGCGACGACGTGGCGGCCTGGACTGTGGCCACCGCACCCCGCTGGGCGCGACCCATCGTCGGACCCGACGCCACGCTGGCCGCCGATCTTGCCGTCTACCGGGCCGCCACCGACGTCGATGACGCCGACACCCGCATCGCCGGAACCGAGCAGTATCCGGCCCGCCTGCGCGCCGCCCAACACCGCCTCGAGAAGCGGGCCGCCACCGTCGTCGGCGCCCAGATCGGCCACCGCCGCTACAACGACCTGGTCGACTCCATCAACCCCCACATCCGCAAAGACCCGTTCTGGCCACAGTTGGCCACCCACCTCGCCGAGGCCTCCCGCACCGGAGTCAACGTCCAACAACTCGTCCTCACCGCCGCCGGCGAACGCCCACTGCCCGACGACCTTCCCGCCGCGGCCCTGTGGTGGCGGCTGTGCGGAACACTGTCGCCGGCCATCGTCGAGACGGCCCACAACGGACTGCGTCCGGACTGGCTGCCCGAACTGCACACCGTGTTCGGCAGCGCCCTGGCCGAGACCATCGCCGCCGACCCAGCATTCCCCGCACTAGTGTCAGCCATCGCGGCCGCCGACTCTCAGCGTTGGCAACCGCTGGATCTGCTGCAGGTCGCCGCCGAACACCTCGCCGACGCTGACGCCGCACTGAAACACCACCTTCGCCCCGACGAGTACGCCCGCCTGCTCACCTACTCCATCGACCTGTTCACCACCGACACCCCCTACGACCACGACATCCCAACACCCGAGCACCCGCCGCTCAGCGACGAGGAATACGAAGAACTCCAACACCTGCACCCCGACCCCGAACGCCCCCACCCGGCCGCCGATCCCCTTGTGCTGAACGACGCGCTGTCCGACCCAGACGTGCTTGCCGCCGCACTCGGCTTCCACCACGACCTGCCCGCCGACCCCCACCACGACCTGTCGCTAGCCCCGCCCGACGATGAGTACGCCGCCGCTGCCGAGGACTACATCGACTTCGATTCCCTGTCCACCACGCGACCCGCTCCGGCCGCCGCCCTTGCCGCCGCACAGGTCGACGTGCGTGCCCTGCGCCAGCGGTACGAGGCGGCCCTGGCCGACTACGAGACCCTCGCCACCCAGGTCAGATCCACCACCGGCGGCCCCGCCATCGAGGCCGCCCGCACCCAGATCACGGCGATGCGGGCCCGCGCCGACGCCGACCGTCCCTACCTGGCAGAGATTGAATCCGTCATCGACCGCTGGCACGACGACGACGAGACCTACACCAGCCACCTCGCGTTGATCGACGCCGCCCAACACGACTACGACACACTGCGCACCGACCCCGACAGCGACCCGCTCGACGTCGCCTCGGCCGCCCAGCACCTCAACTGGCTCAAAGAGACAGTGCTGCCCAAGCACACACCCGCCCAACGTTGGTACCCGGCGCTGCGGGAAGCCACCGAACGCCGCGAGGCCGCCGCAGGCGGCGCAGACAACATCATCACCCACGCCGACGTGGATGCACTGCTGGCGCAATACCGCGACGAAGACGACAGACTCCTCAGCACCCGACGTGCCGAACTGCGCCGCCAGCTCGACCAACTACTCACCGCCGAATCCGCCGCTTCGCGCGCCTTCGCCGAGGCCCAGATGCGCACAGCCGATCACATCGTCGAACAACTACCCCGCATCACCACCGAACTGCGGGTGCTCGCCGCCGCTGGCCACAACACCTTCCAACCCCCCCTGCGCCTCGACCCCGAAGCACTGGCCCAGCTGTCAGCCGGCCCCGCGTTAGCGTCCGTAGCGGCCACCCCCTTCGCCGTCACCCCCGTCACCGCCACCGACCGCGCCGAACTCATCCCCCAGATGGCCGTCCTAGCCGACGCTGCCGCGGCCAACAACCGCCACATCATCTGGTCGGCTCCCCACGACGTCCTCAACGACCCGCACACCGCAGCACTTCACCCAGCGATGGTCGACGCCGCAACACTTCGCTTTGAACCCGCCACCACAACACCGGGCACCATCGCCGTCGTCGACCACGCCCAACGGTTGACGCCCACCGAGATTGCCGACCTCGCCGAGAACGCAACGAACGCAGACGTCCGCCTAGTGCTCATCGACACCGACACCCGCCAATGGTCGGCCGCACCGTCGGCGCCGCTGCTGCGCCTGCTCAACAAAGACCTGCCCTGGTCGCGCACGCTCAGCGCCGACCACACCATCCGCAACCACCCCCTCCCCTCCCAGTCCCCCGACCTGCAAGCCGCCCTCACCCAGGCCAGCGACCTGGACCCACAGCAACACACCCCCGAGATCACCGCCGCGCTGACCGAATACGAACGCCTCCTACAGACCCACCGCAGCGCCCACGGAGTACACGACCGACTGCAAAGCATGAGCGGCCACCCCGACCGCGCACTCGGCCGCAGCCGTGCCCAGTGACACGTACGGTCATTTCCTTTGCGGGGGCTGAGCTGCGTAAACATGGCGAAAGCGGGCAGCGGCGTCGGGCGCGCCTGCCGGGTGGTGTGGGTAGGGCTGGCATAGTATCCGGCTATGGCGACGCGGGTTCGGTTGGGTCGGATGCTTGCTCAGAGTGTCGTCCAAGGGGACGCCGCCGACCTTTTACCCAGCTGGTACACCAAAGCCGGAACGAGAGTGTTTGGGCGGCGCGCCATTAGAGTGTCAGAGCCTTGGGATCTTGGGCAGCCAGTCCTTGTCGAGTGCTAATTGTTCGAGTTGATGTTCGCGGTTGTTGATGGACCGGCGGTTCTCGGCCTCGAGTACCCACGGCGTCGGATAGCGCGCTGGTGTGCGAAGTATCTCGGCGAGCTGGTCATCGCGGGTCTGCGGGTCCGTTCGGTTGCCGGTTGCTGTCTTGGCGAGGGCATTGAGCAATGTGTCGTTCGGGTTGGCGAACATGCGCATGTTGATGGCTTGCGTGATTGGCCATGCGGCGGGCGCCGATGATGCCAGTTGTTCAAGGTGCTCGTCGGACAGATTGTCGAGTTGGTCAGGCTGCCCGGGTTCTGCTGCTGCAAAGTGCGTGACTAGGAGCGTGGCTCTGTCGCCCAAGCCGGTGACGCCCTGCCAGATCGAGGGGCTGAGCTGGCGTCGAAACTGATTGAGGCTCAGCCTACTTGAGGACGCGGCGAGTGCGTTGAAGTCGTCGTGGTCGAGTGTCGACAGGGTCGAGTCGATCAGTGGCAACAGCGCTGCCACAGTTGCGGTGTCGGCGGATGCGAGTAGCGCCAGGGCCCATGTCCGGCGAGATAGTGAGTCCTCGTATTGGTCATACATGGACTCCCACCAAGTGGTATCGGGATGGCGGCGGACGGCGAGCACGAAGGTTCCGTAGTCCACGTGTTCCCCGAGCGGTTGGCCGTTTCGGTCGAAGGAGCCTGACGGCGTTTCCTGGCTCACTGCACCGGTGATGGCGATCTCGGCGGCCAGCCAGGACGGTCCGTGGATGCGGGTGAGTTCACGGGCCGGTTTTTGCCAGGGTTCGGTGGTGCCCTTCTGACCCATGCCGATTCGACAGGCCTTTCTGAGTGCTTTGTATCGGTTGTCGATTTCGGTTAGTCGGTTCCAGGCGGCTATTCGTCGCCGCCCTTGGTCCCCCCTGTCGTCATCGAGTACCAAGTGTTCTGCGGCGGGCTGGCTGTTGTCGGGTGGGGTGGGGCGGGTTTGAAACCATTGGGGCCGCATGGCTCGAAGTAGTGCCCCAGCCTCGCTGGTCGACGTGGTGGGTACGTCTGAGCACCAACCATTGAGCACTGCGGCAAGCAGTTTCTTGTCGATGTCGGTTCGCGGCTCCGGTGAGGCATTCGCGCGAAGCACTGCCTGACAGCTGGCTGCATCATCGAGCACGAGGTCCTTCACGTCGTCGTGCACTAGACGCGGGATTCCGAACCGGGCGGCGATGTTCAGCCACGCCGTCTGCTGCGGGGTGCCCCGCGAGCGAGTGAAACGTGTTGTCCACCACCGCAGAAAGGTGTCTGGGTCAACCGATACGCGGTCACGCAGAATATCGACTCGCGAGGGCGCCAAGGGGCTGCCCGGGTCGGCTTCCAGTAGCTCTAACAGCTTCGCGGTCATCTGGTCGCCGCCGCTGCCATGCGCGAGGCGGGGGAAGTTGACGGCTGCGCCGGCATGGCTGGCCACCAGTACAGTCGTGAGGTCGTCAGTGAGTAGAGCGACGACGTCGCGTTGTACTCGCGGGTTCGCGGTGAAGATCCCGTCGCTGAGCAGCGTCCACACCGCGGTGCGTTCCTGAAGCGGGTGACGGCCTTCCTCGAGAACGTCTTCGAGTCCGTAGCGCAGACCTGCGAGCTCGTTCGGTGAGGCGAAACCGGCATAGAACCTGGCAGTGTTCAGCCAGTATGGCCGGTCGACGAGGTGGCGTAGGACTTCCTGTTTGGCCAATGGTTCACGCCTGTCTCGGCCTGCCCATTCGGCGAGGAATTTCGCGGCGAAATACTCCCGGACGGGCTGCACCGCGAATTCAAAAGTCTTCTCTTCCTTGCTCGTTAGCGCCCAGAATCTGTCTGTGGCCGCTTTGAACAGTGATGCAACTTCGTGCTCGGGTCCGCCCGTTTTTCGGAAGTAGATCAGCAAGGTGGTCTCAATGTCGTTTTGCGTCATGCGGCCGGCGGTCGGATTCTTCTCCACGCCAGAGTGCATGTGCCAGCCCAGGAATGCGGTGACCTCTTGGACGTGCGGAACCTGGTTGCGGTCGATTTGCTTTCGATTCACTTCTCGATCCAGCAGGGTTGCCATGTAGTCGGTGTAAAGCGGCGTGCGTGAGACCGGTACCGCATCTCCCTTCCTACGGATGAGGAACAGTAGGATCGTCAGCTGCATGGGGTTATCCGCAAGCTGGGCAACGTGATCGAGGGCGGTGCGGTCGAGGAAGGTGCGCCGCAGATCGCGGCGCCTGCTTCCGTGCACGTCGTTGACATCGCACCACTTGTTGAGGAATTCACGCTGCAGGGCCGGCGTGAGCGGCTTGAGCCGCAATGTCTGAAAGATCTCTTTGTCGGGCTCCGCGAGTCCGGCGGCGTTGGGTCGGGCGGTAACGAGGATCTGAAATCGGCGCAGCTTGGAAACCAGGCCCATACGCGTGGCTGTGCGGTTGATCTGGTCCACGATGACGGCCCGTAGCTGCGGGTCGGCGACCTCATCGAGACCATCGAGCACGAGGAGGGTCGGGTACCGCTCCAGCAGGCTTTGAACATCTTCGACGCTGACCTGCCGGCCGCCGCTGTAGGACGCGCAGAAGTCGACGAGGAACAGCTCCAGGCTGCGCTGCGACTTGATACGCGGCCTCGGATGAGTAGGCGGATCGTCCTCTCCGAACGGATCGTGGCCCGACAACCACGATGCATAGTCCTTCAGATCAACACGTAGCGGCAACTTGCGGTCTGTCACCGTTTCAGCCAGCGGTGCGCGGCCGTCGATCCGATCGCCGGGAAGGATTGCCGCCCTGTGGATCTGCGAGAGGTACTGGCCCAGGGTTGACTTGCCCTGGCCCGGCACTCCGAGCAGGTAGGTGAGCGGAGCGGTCGAGCGCAGCAGGTAGGCAACCGCACCCAGGTCCTCGAAGGCCGTATGGTCTTGGGTGCTGAAGAATTGCTCGATGGCGCTGCGGGGGGCGGCTTGCAGGGATACCTGCACATCGACGAACAGGTCAACAACGTCGATGTGACCCATGTCGACCTGCGAAAACTTGATCTTGGAATCTTCTCGCCACTGGGTGGCCATCACCTGGATGACGGTGTCGCGCATTCGCGCCGCCTGGCCTTCACCCTGCGATCCGAAAATCAGATACCGCATCGCTTCGGTCCCGGCGAGCATCTCCGAATACGACCACTTGATGGAATCCGGAGCTGCGTCGACTTCTGCGTCGATATCGGACTGCCACCAGCACTCGACGGGGATGCCGAACTCCTCGGTGTAGGCGTCGAGCACCGGCTGCAGCTTCTGGATGCTGCCCGTCGACTTGGCGGTGGTGGTCCCTGCGACCGAGGTCATCAAGACATAGCGGGAGATCCGCTTCTGCTGAACCAGGCGTGTGATCTTGTCGCGCTCGCCTTCAATCGCCGCCGATAGCCACCGATCTGGATTCTGCTGCAGCTTCGAACTCCACTTGACCTGGTAGATGATGCCTGCGTCGCGGATGGCGTCAATTCCTTCATCAGCCATCCCCACCGGGTAGCAGCGAACTGAGTCGTACCTATTGCGCAGCAGGGCTGCGCACAGCTGCTGGAACTCGTGTTCGGACAGCCGCCAATACAGATATCGAAAAGAGTTACCAGGTTGCTCGGTGGCAGGCTTCGGCTGCCGCGCGGGCCGAGACCTGCCGCGTGGTGAACGCCCAGCCTGTCGATGCGAGGTCGTGTTTCTTCAAACCCCTTCGCGAGTCGATGAGGCCACACAGCGTGACCGCCTTGCGCTGGTTAGCGTAGCGATTTCGCCGTACACGGGGAGACTGCGGGTTTCGTCGCCAGCCGGGTTGGCGGCAACCGATCGTCGAGGGCCAGTGCGGTCGTGAACGGACATCAAACCCCGTGCGGCAATGACGACCGCGGCGGACACGCCAGCGCCAGCCGCTTGCCTGCCTGTCTCACGACGAACTCTGGCAGTGACTCGCTGCTACCACCTATAGGTAGTCCCGGTCAACAGGCAGCACCAAGAACACCAGCCGCCCGGGCAGCCGCATACCGCTGGGCGTGGGCGGTGTGGTGGATCGAAAACCACCGGCGGTGAGGTCACCGAAGCGGCCCGTTAGGTCCGCACTGCGCCACTATCGTGAACCGAGCGAGCAATAGCCAGCTGAGGGGAACACCACATGGCGACGTCGGTCCACGACGTATTCGAGGCGTTTCGACGCGCGCCCAGCAACTACGAACGCGGCGCGAAGTTCGAGAAACTGATGGCCCAGTACCTGCTGCTCGATCCGGTGTACGGACGCCTGTTCGACCAAGTCTGGCTGTGGAAAGAGTGGCCGGGCCGCGCCGGGAAGGTCGACACGGGCATCGACCTGGTAGCCCAGGAGGCCGAGACCGGGGATCTGTGGGCGATCCAATGTAAGTTCTACGAGCCCGACCACGTGCTGTCCAAACCGGATGTGGACTCGTTTCTGTCGGCCTCGGGCAAGCACCCGTTCGCACACCGGCTGATCATCTCGACCACCGACAAGTGGGGCCCCAACGCCGAGGACGCGGTTGATAACCAGCAGATCCCGGTGCAACGCATCGGGCTAGCCGACATCGCCGAGGCCCCGATCGACTGGTCGTTCGCCGGCCCGGCCGAATCCCTCGATCTCGACCTGTCCCCCGCGCCCAAGCGCGACCCCTGGCCACACCAGCGGGTGGCCATCGAGGAGGTGATCGCCGGGTTCAGCGACCATGACCGCGGCAAGCTGATCATGGCCTGCGGCACCGGCAAGACGTTCACCGCATTGAAGATCTGCGAACGCATCGCCGAAACACTCGGCGGCACAGCCAAAGTCCTGTTCCTGGTGCCCTCGATTTCGCTGCTGTCCCAGACGCTGCGCGAGTGGACCGCGCAATGTCAGACCGACCTGCGCTCCTTCGCCGTGTGCTCGGACACCAAAGTTTCGCGTGCCGTCGAGGACATCAACCCCTACGACGTGCCGCTGCCCGCGACCACCGACGCGGCCACCCTGGTCGCCCAGATGCAGCACCGCAAACGCGCCAAAGGCCTCACCGTGGTGTTCAGCACCTACCAGTCCATCACCACCATCTCCCAAGCCCAGGCCGCCGGCCTGGATGACTTCGATCTCATCGTCTGCGACTTTTCCTCTCGCATCCACGCTGTGCGACACGTGCGCCAACACGGTGAAATGCGGCTGTGTCACACACCTCGACGGTACTGTTCACGACACCCGACGAGGGTGACTGAATATCGACCTGTTGAGGGGGGCGGGTGCACTCGGGAACGCTGGAGTACTTCGTCCAGGCCGCGAACCACAAGGACCATTCACAGAGCTTCTCGATATTCGACGCCGGCACCGCCAAGATCCACGCTCGCAGCGACCGCTGGCTGAGGACTTTCTCCGAAGGCACCCAACGCACATACGCGTACCACCTGGTCGATCACCTGCGGTGGCTCAAAGCCGTCAATGCATCCGAGGAGACGGTGAGCATTGAGGACCTCCGTCGATACATGGCGCTGTGCGGTGCCGAGCACGCCGGACCACTGGGTTCTCCGTGGCTGGATGCACCGCTCAGCGCGTCAGCATTGCAAGTCCGCGCCGCAGTGTTGAAGGGCTACTACCTCGACGTCACGGCGCGGGATCGCATCAACGACGAGTTGAACAAGCAACTCACTGAAACCCGGCTGCCAACCCGCGCACTAAAAGACAAGCAGTTCCTCGCCCACGTCTCCGGTCTGGAGGTGCCCGCGAATCCGCTTGCCCCAGCGGCGCCACCGCGACGCCATCCGCGGCTCTTGCCCGACGGGGTGGTTGCTGCGCTGATCGACTCGGTCAACACCGCCCGTGATCGCATGGTCGTGACGTGGCTGAACGACTCCGGCATACGAGTTGGCGAATTGTGCGGCCTGCACCATGTCGATCTGCACTTGCGGCCCAATCATGAATGCGGCGAAGAGAAGCTCGCCCATTTCCACGTCGTCAAACGTTCAAACCCCAATCGTGCGAGGGCCAAACGCGGCCAGCCCGCCCGGCTGGAAGATGCCGTTGTCCGCGGCGGCAGCGTCCGCTACGCAAGCCCGGCGATGATCGAGACGTACTTGGAGTACCTCACCGACGAGTACTTTGACGTGCGCGGGCTAGCGACAACCAATCTCGTTCTCGTCCAACTTCAGAACGACGTCGGCATGCCGCTCTCAACTCACGCCGTGCGCCAGATGCTCGCGCGAGCTGGGAAGCGAGTCGGTGCGGGGAAGGTGCGGCCACACGCGTTTCGCCACACGTGGGCAACAGCATTGACCGAAGCAAGTGGGATGCCCGCGCTGACTGCGAAGGCTGGTGGTTGGTCAAGCGCGAAAACGGTTGAGGAAACCTATCTTCACCTCGCAGCCAGCGAGGTCGTCAGCGCGTCGTTGGAACGTGTATGGAGCAGGAACGAAGCGTGAGTGATACCAGCAACCTTGCGGTAGACGACGCAGCACTGGTTGCCCCGGCAACCGCGCGGCTGGTGCGGCTCTCGACCGTCGATGCATTCATGAAACTCTCGCCCCTGCAGCGGTTCCAAGAACTCATCGCAGGACCGAGTTTCCACGAGTACCTGCGTGCAGAACCCGTCAGGTTTGACGGCCGTGATCCCGACTATGGCTACCTGTGCGATATCGAGGGCTGCGAACTGTCCACAGCGGGCAAGGTCTTCTGCTTGAGCCACCAGAACGAGCGGCTTGACGCGGAGAAAAACGGGATACCGGAACCGGAATGGAGGCAACAAGCGCGACCGCGCAATCTCCCTGCCCATTTCGACACATCGCGGACCGGCATCGTGTCCTTGGCTGGGCTGCCGCCACTGGCCGCAGCCGAAATCCGGTACGCGATCTTCGCCAACGCGACATCACCACGACCAACGAAGTGGAACCCGAAGTGGTTGCGGGCGCTGATTGAGGGTCTCGAAGAAAAAGGTGTCGCGTCGATCATGGAAATCGACACCACGAGGCGTGCACCGGGAACAGGCAGGAAGAAGAATCTGAAGCGCTGGCCGAAGTACGGCCAAGTTTGCGATTTGATGATCGCGGTCATGCAGGGCCACTGCTCGCCGGTGCATGTCACCCGCGCGGAGAGCCGTGAGTTGGGCTACATCGACGCGCTGCATTGGGGCTTTCGCCTTAAGGACCGCCGGTCACCGTTCGACCTCAGGTCAATAACCCAGGATTGGTTGCGCACTCTCACTTGGGATCTCATTGCGGCAATCTTCGACTCCCCGGATCGCCCCCGAACCCAATCGTCACTAGAGCAGCTCAGGCGCTGCTCGGTGACACTCAGCGCCTACTTGGAGTGGTCGGTCCCAGATGGTGGGGCGGACGCCACGCAGCTCACCGAGGATGTCGGCCGAGCCTTTGTGGCTGATTTGACTCGCCGTGCACATAACGGCGAGCCGCAACTCGGCCTCTATCTGGTAGATGGTCAGCCGAGCACTGCGACGGAACTCAGCAAGTCATTGACGTTCAACGGGCTCAGGCGACTCATGCGCTACGCGCTGGATAGCGGTGTCGCGGAGGCCGTCGGATTGCGTAGGGACTTCATGCTCGCCTTCCCGGAAGGGAAAATGCGGCACTCAAAACGGCCCAGGCCGTTGAGCGATGACGTGTTCGAACACCTTATCTCCCCGGCGAACATGCAGCTGCTCGCCGCCAGGGACCCCAATGACCTTGGCATTGAGGACATCTGGTTCATTCAGATCCGAGTAGGGCGCCGGATCGGTGAAGTTGTCAATCTCCGCTACGACTGTATCAGCGAGCACTTGGGCCGCAAATACGCCTGGTTCGACATGACGAAGGTCAACCAGCTCGACTACGGCGTCCTGATACCAGACGACGTGTTCTGGGTCATCCGCGAACGTCAGAAGAAGACTGCCGAAAGATATCGCCTCAAGCACGGTGTCGCGCCCACTGGGAAGACAGCGCAAAAGATCGCGCTGTTTCCCAGCACCACGCAGAACTCACACTTCCGCAACGCAATAGCCATCGCCACCTTCCAGGACCGCTTCAAGAAATGGCTGGAAGACATCGAGCTGCCCGGACACGTCAGCCACCAGGCGCGGCACACCCTCGCAACGCGGCTCGTCGATGCCGGCGCACCGATGGTCGTTGTGAAGCAGATTCTTGGCCATGTATCTGAACGAATGTCGGAGCATTACGCGCTCATCTCGTCAGCCAGGATCGAACCCTACTTGCAGCAAGTGTGGGTGAAAGGTCCCGGCAGCAGTGCACCGGGCGAACTCGTCCGGACTCCGGATCCTTCGGCCAATTCCGCCATCCAACTCAACCTGATCGACATCGCTGCGCTACCGACCGAAGGAGGGCTGTGCACCTTCAAGCCTGTCGTCGGCGGTGCCGAATGCCCAAAGGGGCGGCGCTGCAACGATTGCGAAGACTTCGTCCTGACCGGTGCCGACTACTCCTACTGGAAAAGACAGGAGGAACGGTGGGCAGCCTACGCGGAAAACGCCCCCGACGACTCCTCACGCGCCTACGTCTACCAACTCTTCCAAAGCTCCTCGATGGCGATCGCCGGGCTGGAGAAAGCGCTGTCGACCCTCGGGCTCCTAGAGCAGGCGCGGCACATCGATCTGCGCAACCCTTACCAGGACTTCTTCGACCCGATCTGGAACCGCGGCTGGCGGGCATCGGACCTCATCGACCTCACCGAACGGGACACAACCGATGACCCTTCCAAGATCCTTCAGATCGAATCAGAAGACGAAGGGGCGGCATGACGCGAAACTCGGGGCCACCGCAAGCGGCGATAGCTGTTCGCAAGAAGGACTCTCTGACGAAGTTGGGAAGCGTCGAACAGGCGTTGAAGCGGCTGCTCAAACAGAAGGTGACTGAGATCGACAAGTCTCATCTCGCCGCACTGGCGGGTTGTTCACGGACCTTCCTCTATCAGAACCAGGACGCCCGGAAACTCATCGCGCAGGCCGAGACTCGCATGAAAGCGTCTGCGCTGAAGGGCGTTTGCGACTCCGATGCGGTCGAGGAAGCCAATTGGCGCGAGCGGGCGATCTTCGCCGAGCAGCAGTTGCGGGAGACCCGCGCGAAGAACCACTCGTTGTCGCGAACCGTGGCCGATCTGCTGGGTCAGCTCCGCGACCCCGATGGGACATGGGTCGAAGATGACAGGGAACAACTGCGACAGCAGAACGAGACGTTGCGTGCCGCCCTGGCCGCAGAGCGCCTCGCTCGCTCCGAAGCTGAGCGACGACTCGAAGCGTCCCGATCAAACGTCCGCCACCTGCGGCAGAAGGAAGCCGAGCTCCTCAATGGAATCAACTAGCAGTAGCGAGCGTCCTCATACAGAAGAGTCGGCGTGACGTTTCTGGGCATACGTCACCCACGGTCGACCAGGCTAACCTGGCCGACCTGTTGGACGCTCCCGCTCACGGGATCACGTCCCCGGCTCTCTCCAACAAGGTGCCGGTCTGATGAAACCGGCTGTGGGCCACGCAAAGTGGCTGGTCGCAGCGTTGGCGATCCGAAGGAGCCACTGGCAACGTTACGCCCGGCCACGTCACGCAACAACGAAAAGTTGGTCTGATCGTGAACTCCGCCCTCACCAAGCGAAGCTAGCCGATGGGATGGGATTTGACCTGCGCCTTTGTAGACTCGGCCACCAGGGGGTGATGCACGTGCCGGAGACCAGCCAGGCTGACGGCTCGGTGCTGTTTCAGCTCGACGCAGACGGCCAGATCAAGCACCGCGACCGGGTCCGTGATCTCGCCGAGGTCTACACCCACCAGCGTGAGGTCACCGCGATGCTCGACTTGGTGCTCGACATGTTCCCCAGCGAGGACGACCCCGACAACCTCGACAAATCATTCCTCGAGCCGGCAATTGGGCATGGCAACTTCGCTATCGAAATTCTGCGCCGCAAGCTGGCCACCGTCACCCCCGGCCGCTGTGGCAGCGGCGAGGAGTTCGAGCACCGGATCCTGCGCTGTCTGGCCTCGATCTACGGCATCGACATCGACCCGGAGAACGTGACCGACTCCCGCCGGCGCATGCACGCCGTCATCACCGCTCACGTCGGTGACCCTTCCGAGCGGACAGAAGGGTTCTGGTCGGCCGTCGAGGCCATCCTCACCACCAACATCGTCCGCGCCGACACCCTGGCCGACGCCCAGGTGATCGAGCTCGTCGCCTACCAACCCCGGCCGGCCGGAACCTTCGTGCGGGAGTGGTCCACCCTGGAAGAGTCGGAATCCGACTCCCAGCTGGACCTGTTCGCCACCCTGCCCGACGAGCTGCAGCGTGACGCGGTGCCGGTGCACTACACCCAGCTGGCCGCCAACCCGAAGCCGACCGCCGCCAAGGGGAGGAAACGATGACGGGGGCTCTGCACCGGCGGTTCGGCAACCACGTCCCCGACATCCTCGACTGCCTGGCGCAGCTGTCCAACGACGAGGTTCCCACCCCTCCGAAGGTGGCGCGGGCGATGCTCGACATCCTGCCAGCCCACGTCTGGAGCGAGCCCAACTACCGCTGGCTCGACCCCTGCTGCAAGTCCGGCGTCTTCCTCCGTGAGATCGTCTCCCGCCTGCTCACCGGTCTCGAGGGGTGGGAACCCGACTTCGACAAACGCCGCGAGCACGTCTACCGCAACATGCTGTTCGGCACCTCGATCACCCAGATGACCGGGATGATCTCGCGGCGCAGCCTGTACTGCGCCCGGGACGCCTCCAGCGAGCTGTCAGTGGTCCGTTTCGACGACCCTGCCGGGAATCTTCCGTTTGTGCCTGCTAAGCATCGCTTCGTCAGAGGCCGCTGCGTTGCGTGCGGGGGTCCGGAAAGCCTTGAGCGTGAAGGCCGCGAGAACTACGCGTACTCATTCATCCACGATGCTGAGATGCCAAAGAGGTTGCAGGATATGAAGTTTGACGTGATCGTCACGAACCCGCCCTATCAACTTTCCACCGAAGGTTTCGGTGCGACAGCCTCCACGATTTACCACCGGTTCGTCGAGAAGGCGGTCTCGATGAACCCCCGCTACCTGTTGATGATCACGCCGTCGCGCTGGTTCGCCGGCGGCAAGGGGCTGGACGATTTCCGCGACAAGATGATCGCCGACCGCCACCTCGCCAAGTTGATAGACAACCCCAAGTTGTTCGACTGCTTCCCCGGCGTGGAGATCAAGGGCGGTGTCTCGTACTTCCTCTGGGAGCGCGAGCACGACGGCGACTGCGAATTCTCCACGCGGATAGACGGAGTGGTGCTGTCCACTGCACTCCGAGATTTGCGTGCCGGCGACGGCGTGGTGATCCGAGACAACCGCGCAGTCAGCATCGTCGAGAAGGTCCGCGCGATGGAGAAGACTTCAGTTGAATCGGGCTGCACCGTGACTAAGCCATTCGGGCTAACCATGCGTTCGAACTACCCCGGCAGTGTGCCGGAGCCGTTCGAGGGCGCCATCCCGCTCATCTACTCGAACCGTATCGGATACAGCCGCCCAGACCAGATTCAACGCAATCATCAGTGGATCGACCGGTGGAAAGTTCTCTTGCCAATGGCCGGCGACGGTCACGGCAGAGAAGTGTCCTACGTACTCGGAGAGCCAATTGCCGTCGCACCAGGCTCGGCGTGCACCCAGACTTACTTCATCCCCGGAATGTTTGATACGCGCGAGGAAACCGAGAACTTCGCGCATTACCTAGCGTCGAAATTCGTCCGATTCCTAGTACTACAGCGCAAAGTCACGCAGCACGTCACTCCCGATCGTTTCAGATTCGTCCCCATGCTGGACATGAAGCGGCGGTGGACCGACGAGGAGCTCTACGACAAGTTCGGCCTCACTGACGACGAGCGCGACTACATCGACCGGACCATCCACCCGCGGGAGCCGATTCTCAGTCTAGACTCACCGATCCCCCCCTCCCACCTCCCCGGCGGCGTGAAGTACCGGGTGGCCGACGAATCGACCTCCGAGGACGAGGAGGAATGACCACCTCCACTGAGACGGAGCTGCCGCCGGAGGAGGTCGAGACGGTCGGCTCGGCCGTGGTGTCGCGCCGCATCTACGCCTACACCCTGCCCGGCAAGGATGCCCAGCCGTGGGAACGCACAGTCGGCGGCACGCATAGCAGTGGGACGGGCCTGATCAAGGTCGGTGACACCACCAAAGCCGAAGTGCTGCAGCGGATCAAGCAGCAGCTGGGCACCGCCTACCCGCACCTCGAGGGCGTCACGCTGCTGTTGGACACCGAGGCCCAGCGCAACGACGGCACTGCATTCCGCGACCACGACGTCCACCGCGCCCTGGTCGCCAAGGGCATCCGCAAGGACGCCGAGTGGTTCGAGGCCACCGTCGACGAAGTACAGGCCGCCATCGTCGCGGTCCGCAACGGCCAGTCCTACGACGGCACCCGCACCGCCGACTTCGGGATGCGCCCGGAGCAGGAGGAGGCGGTCGCCCAAACCGCCGGCTACTACCGCTCCCACGCCGAGGATGGGCACGCCCCGCGGTTCCTGTGGAACGCCAAGATGCGGTTCGGCAAGACGTTCACCACCTACCAACTCGCCCGCGAGATGGGCTGGAAGCGCGTCCTGGTGCTCACCTACAAGCCGGTCGTCCAGACCGCATGGAAAGAGGACCTGCTCACCCACGTCGACTTCGAGGGCTGGCGGTTCGTGGACCGGGAGTCCTCCCCGGAGGACCGCGACGCGGCCGCCGACTCTGCGGATCCGGTGGTGTGGTTCGCCTCGTTCCAGGACATGCGCGGCAAGACCGCCGAAGGAAACATCAAGGAGCACAACGAAGTCATCCACCTCATCGACTGGGACGCGATCGTCCTCGACGAGTACCACTTCGGGGCGTGGCGCGACTCGGCCCGCGAACTCTATGACCCCACCGAGGCCGAGATCGCCGAGGCAGAGGAGCCCGACGAGTCGGTCACCGAGGACGACCTCGGCTTGACCAGCCGTCACTACCTGTACCTGTCGGGGACGCCGTTCCGAGCGATCACCAACGGTGAGTTCACCGAGGATCAAATCTTCAACTGGACCTACGTCGACGAGCAGCGGGAGAAGGAGCACTGGGACGCCGCCGCCGGTTCCAACCCCTACATCGACCTACCGGGCATGCAGATCTTCAGCTACGACATCGGCGGGGACGCCGAAAAGTGGGCTGCTGATGGAGAGTTCGACGGCTTCTCGCTCAATGAATACTTTGAGGCTAAGAAACTCAACCCCAAGAGCAACTCCACCGCGGCCGGCGCCTACGAGTTCGAGGACCCCGACCGGGTGCACGAGTTTCTGGAGATGCTGCGCGGCACGCTGCCCGAGCAGATGAAGCTGCAGATCGTCGGCGGCCAGAAGCCCCCGTTTCCTTATCAGGCGCCGGTGTTCGCCCAAGCCATCACGCACTCGGTCTGGTACCTCAACGACGTCGCCGGCTGTTTCGCGATGCGCGACGCCCTGCTGAAGCACCCCTACTTCAAGACCTTCGAGATCGTCGTTGCCGCCGGCAGCGGCGTCGGGATGGGTAAGAAGGCTAAGCCGCCGGTGATGGACGCCATCAACCGCGCGACGAAGGCCGGCACCGGGTCGATCACCCTCACCTGCGGGAAGCTGATGACCGGGGTGACCGTCCGCGAGTGGGGCGCGATCCTCATGCTGCGGTCGCTGAAGTCCCCGGAAACCTATTTCCAGGCCGCGTTCCGGGTGCAGTCGCCCTGGTCCAAACGGCTCCCGGACGGCACCGTGGAGGTGCTCAAAGACCCGGTGTACGTCTTCGAGTTCGACCCGAACCGGGCACTGACCCTGGTCGGTGAGTACGGTATGCGCCTGGGCGCACTCGGCGACACCACCCCACAGGAAGCCATCGGCCAGCTGCTGAACTACCTGCCGATCTTCGCCTTCGCCGGCGGCATGATGACCGAGCTCGACGCCGCCGATGTGCTTAACTGGGCCACCACCGGCGTCGGCGCAACCGCCCTGGCGCAGCGGTGGAACTCCCCACTTCTGGTCAACATCAACGAGCAGACCCTTACCAAGCTGCTTGACCACCCGGAGCTGTTGGAGGCTCTGGGCAAGATCGAGGACTTCCGCAACCTGGCGCAGACCGCGGAGCAGATCGTCACCTCCTCGAAGCTGCTCAAGAAGGCCAAACGTGAAAGCGACGACGGCAAGCTCAACCGTGAACAGAAACGGGAGCAGTCCGAGGCCGCCAAGCGGCGCAAGGAGATCCGCGAGAAGCTTCAGAAACTGCTCGCCAAGATTCCGGTGTTCATGTACGTCACCCAGATCCGGGAGCAGGCACTCAAGGACATCATCCTCGGCGTGGACGGCCTGTTGTTCGAGCGGGTGACCGGCCTGAGTGTCGAGGACTTCAAGCTGCTCAACCAGATCGGGGTGTTCAATCCGATTCACATGAACGCCGCCATCTACCAGTTCAAAGCCTTCGAGGACTCCAGCCTCGAATACGCCGACAATCCCAACGTTCCGCACGAAAAGCGCCCGATAGGGCTCTGGGACACCGTTATGCAGCCGCACGAGACGATCGAGGACGTCCTGGAGCGCATCGTCGAAGACGATGCTGATGGATGACGCGGTGCCCGGCTAGCGAACTCTCCGCGATCAGATTGACGGTGCTCCGCTCGTCGATAATTGTCGTAACCAACTGCCCAGCAATACATTTAGCAACTACGGAAATTTTCGTCACGTGACCGGCTAAAGGTCCGTGAACCGGAAGCGTTCTCGTCTGTACGTAGCTGGAATCCGCGGCTTCAATTCGTCGATGCTATACCTGGCCGATGAAAGGCAAGATCGGCGATTCTCAAGGCGGCGGCAACTTCGGTTGAGCGGGTGCAGTTGCGGGCGACGCCGGCACTGGGCTCACCACGGTCGTGGTCATCGTGGGTCCGTGCGGTAGAGGGCTCGCAGCCTTATCGGTAGTGAACGCTGCGGTGACGGCCACTCCGACACCAAGTAGCAGCATTGCGCTGTAAAAAGGGGCGATCGACCACGACGTCCACACCTCCCGAGGGGGGAGGTACTTGTCGCGCAACGCCTTCCATTTCGCTGTGGCAGGCGCATCGCCGCATTGCGGCTCGTCGGCGTCCGTTGGGTCGAGCGTGAATCGCGGAACCATGCGTTCGGAGCGGCTCACCGCGTTATAAAGAGCGCGGTAGGCCTTCTCGCTGCGGAGGTAATTCGCGTCAATATACGCGAACACGGCAATCAAGAACATCCCCAGCAGGGCGAGCAGCCACACGTGCTGGGTGAGTGCGAACCCGAAAAGTGCGGTGACAACAGGAAGTAGCCAACCCTTCGCGGACGCTGATGCCGCCGACTGTCGAGTCACCACAGCTTGGATGTAGTCGAGGTGCTTGCGTCGATCCTCCGGTGACACCTCCGGCTCGACGGGTTTGAGAGAAGACACCGCCGACTTCACCTGGTTGAGCACATCGTCCTTGCGGTCCTCGGAATAGTCCGTCTCTTGCGGCCAGATAGGCCCCATCGCGTCCCCTTCGTTCCTAGGGACGAGATGGACGTGCAGGTGGGAAACCGTCTGTGTAGCGGCCGCTCCGTTGGACTGGATAACGTTTAAGCCCTCGGGGACGACCGCCGCCCGAATCGCATCAGCGAGTCGTAGCACGGCCGCGGAGAGTTGCGCGGCCTCCTCGGTGCGCAAGCTCCAGATATCCGGAACGTGGCGACGCGGGATCACCAGTGTGTGGCCTAGTACTGCGGGGGCGGTCGGGAAGAAGGCGACCACATTCGCGTCGCGGTATACCTCCCGCACGTCAGGATCGTCGCGGTCGACGATTTCGCAGAACGGGCATTCCGCTGGAGGCACTACGCGCGTGCCCTCGCCTGGTCCACCCAGCTGGGCAAGTTGGCAGCGAGGTAGGCGTAGGTGGCCTTGGTATCGATCCGGCCCAGATAGTCATGCTTGGTGGGGTCGAAGACCGGCACGCCCGTGACACCAGCGACTGCGTCGAACGGGTTAGCCCCCTTGGTGTCGGCGAGCCCCATAGATGACAGCCCGTGGATGTGAACGCCGACGAGGGGCTTTTTGCTGTTCCATGCCTTCTCGATCTCGTACTTGACCCAGGGGCGGTTCGCAGTCTGCTGGCCGATAAGGACGACCACAGCTCGCTTGTACGCCATCTGCTTGTCGATCCAGTTGACTACCGCCTGCTGGCTGTTGCGCCGGACAGTTTCCCACTCTTGCGATCCGAGAGCGGGGCTTCCGTCTACGGCGCCGATATTCCTTACCAGCTGGACGCGGTGAACGTCACGGTCGTAGTGGAACGAATAGAACACCGTCCGTGTACCCAATGCCAAACTCCTGCCGTGATGCGGGCCGTTTCGTGCCGCGGTTGAGGGTACCGACCGGCTCCGACATTTACTTGGTGTCATATCGAAGATCAACTTTTCGGATGCGCAGGCGAGCGCGACCAGCCCCTTGCGGCCACCGGCACGCACACTCCAGTCATCACCAGCAAGCACGGCGCTTCCTGCTCCAGGCGAACCTTGACGTGAATGCCGTTGACCCACAAGTAGACGAAGTCGCGCCGGGCCAGGTCGCCGGAGCCGGTCGGAGATTGGCTCGACTGGCCCATGTCGGTCATTGCCCCTAACAAGCCAGCGGTCCGATCTAATCGGGTAGTTACGCCGTACCGCGTCATGTGGCGTACATGTGCGCGACGCATTCCCGCACGATCCGCGGCCCGAATCTGTGCGCTCGATCAGTAAATGCGACGAGGCGCACCGCACCACCGGCGTCACCCTGGCCGGAGAGGATGCCTCGAACTTCGTGCGCATCCACGACGCCGACTACCTCAAAGCCAAACTGCGGCTCTACATGACCGCAACCCCGCGGATCTTTGACGAGAACGTCAAAGACAAAGCCGACCAGCACTCCGCCGAACTGGTGTCGATGGACGACGAATACGTCTACGGCCCGGAGTTTCATCGCCTGAGCTTCGGCGACGCCGTCGAACGCGGCCTGCTCTCGGACTACAAAGTGCTCGTGCTCACCGTCGACCGCTCCGTCATGGCACCCAGGTTGCAGAAGGAACTGGCCGGGGTATCGGGGGAGCTGCAGCTCGACGACGCCTCCAAGATCGTCGGCTGCTGGAACGGGCTGGCCAAACGCGCCGGCACCGCCCCCGACGGCACTAGCTTTCCCCCCGGCGAAGCGCCGATGCGCCGTGCGGTCGCGTTCGCCCGCGACATCAAAACCTCCAAACAGGTCGCCCAGACATTCCCCCTGGTTGTCGAGGCCTACGGCGCGCTACTGAACGCCCGAGAGGACGACGGCCTGCCGGTCGATGAGACCAACCGCGGCCTGCGTTGCGAGGTCCACCACGTCGACGGCACCTACAACGCGCTGGAACGCAACGCCGAACTCACCTGGCTCAAAGGTGTTGTCGCCGACGATGAATGCCGCATCCTCACCAACGCCCGCTGCCTATCCGAAGGCGTCGATGTCCCCGCCCTGGACGCGGTGCTGTTCCTGAACCCCCGCAATTCCGTTGTCGACGTGGTGCAGTCGGTGGGCCGGGTGATGCGCAAGGCCCCCGGTAAGGACTACGGCTACGTCATCCTCCCGGTAGCGGTACCCGAAGGCGTCCCGCCGTCGGAAGCGCTGTCCGACAACCAGCAGTTCAAGGTCGTCTGGCAGGTCCTCAACGCGCTGCGCTCCCACGACGAACGTTTCGACGCGATGGTCAACAGCATCGCCCTGAACGCGGACGGCACCAAGAGCGGCAAGGGCGTCCAGCAGCTCCTCGGCGGTCATATCGGCCCCACCACCGACACCCCCGGCCTTGGTGACACCGACCCAGACGCCACCGCTAAAACGACCACTCAAATGGCATTGTTCTCGCTGTCGGAGTGGCAGGAAGCGATCTACGCCCGCATCGTCGACAAGGTCGGCACCCGCACTTACTGGGAGAAATGGGCCGAGGATGTCGCCGAGATCGCCGCGGCCCTCATCACCCGCATCACCGCGCTGCTCGACGACGCCGACCCCACGATCAGCAAGGGATTCGAGCAGTTCCTGACCGGGCTACGCGACAACCTGAATGACTCGATCAGCCGCGACGACGCGATCAGCATGCTCGCCCAACACCTGATCACCGCCCCGGTATTCGATGCGCTGTTTGCCGGCCACGACTTCGCCTCCCACAACCCAGTTTCCAAGGCCATGCAGTCCATGGTCGACGCCCTGGGCGACGCGGGCCTGGAAGCCGAAACCGCACGGCTGGAAGGCTTCTACGAGTCGGTGCGCCGCCGCGCCGGCGAAGTCACCTCCGCCGAAGGCAAACAGCAGGTCATCGCAGAGCTGTACGAGAAGTTCTTCCGCATCGGCTTCAAAAAACAAGCCGAGGCCCTCGGCATCGTCTACACCCCCGTCGAGATCGTCGACTTCATCCTCCGCGCCGCCGACACCGCATCACGCCAGCACTTCGGCCGCGGCCTCACCGCCGAAGGCGTGCACATCCTTGACGGATTCGTCGGCACCGGAACCTTCATCACCCGACTCCTCCAATCAGACCTGATCACCCCAC